>Ga0075480_10000596_pt1 | contig 21747 bp, 28 predicted proteins | sample DEB08_DNA_7_FD_81590 | JGI IMG/M metagenome (GOLD analysis project Ga0075480, IMG submission 81590) | Aqueous microbial communities from the Delaware River and Bay under freshwater to marine salinity gradient to study organic matter... | ecosystem: Environmental > Aquatic > Marine > Coastal ... | reverse complement strand
TTGTTTTATAATGTACTTACATTTTTTACATGGTGGAAAACACCATCTAAAAACTCTCCCAATCGGGTTCGAACCGATGACCTCGCGATTAACAGTCGCACGCTATAACCAACTGATCTATGGGAGCATGGGTCCCCTCTATCCGAATCGAACGAATGACAAATGGAACTACAGTCCACTGCTCTACCAACTGAGCTAAGAGGGGAAAAAGAGCTCCCACGTGGATTCGAACCACGGGCGGTGGATTCAAAGTCCACAGTGTTTACCAACTACACTATAGGAGCCTCGGATATATTATTATTAGTTGGCTCTTCTTTAAGCCCGTTTATGAACTTCATACACGTGAGTGAGACAGAGAAAAGACCAGCCGAAGTATTGGCGACAATCATCGGAACGACGTTGAAGTACACAGAATACACCAGACCAAGGGAACTCGCCAACATGTTGAGGTTCAAGAATGCATAATTTATCGCATGTGTATCTTTGGTTCGGTAGACGTGTACAACTTGTGGTACAAACATAATCGATATGAGTATCGAGCTCGTCAGACCGATGCCATCTATGACACTCTCCATTACACAATACTATTTTCTAAAGTTTAAGTAGGTATGATACTGATTATCACCGTACTTGTTTTGATCTTAGCAGTCATTTACACATTTTTTCGTAAACGGCGAAAGGATAGAAATTATGACTACAAATGTTTTCTGTTAACAGTGAAAGATCAAAAAGAACGTCAAGAACGATTTTTTAAAAGTCATCACGAAAACGTTCCAATAGAAACAATCTATGGAGTAGACACTCGAATTGTTAAATACGCAAATGAGTTTGAAGAACAAATAGATCCCGATTATTTCGAAAAAGCCGTTGAAATGCACTACAATCCAGACATAAAGAGACCAGACATCACCTACTTCAACATGGGTGCTATTGGATGTTTCTTTGGTCACATGGAATTTTATAAGAGGTGTTTCGATCAGGGTCTCAAATACGCAGTCATTTTTGAAGATAACGTCATTGTCAAGTCTAACACACTCTATGACGAAATTCAATCGGTCGTCGATGAAAAGGGTGATGACTTTGAAATGTGTTTCTTCCACTGTCTGTCACGACTTCCGGATAAGAAGGAGGGAACCCTCGAAAAGGTCAAATGGATTTCAAGCACCAAGTGTTATCTTGTCCACGTAGACAATATGAGAAAATACATAAAGCACTTCTATCCAATGGATAACCATGTGGATATGAAACATGAAGATCTCATCGCAAAAGGTGCCAGAGTGTACTACAAGGATTTACGTGAATATATGTTCATCGATAGAACTCACAAAAGTATGATTGGTCATAATGATCACGGTAGACGTGAGTTCTTTTCGAGACAACACCCAGAAGCCACACCAGATGATGTCAAATGGGGCTACTAATTCCATGGAATATCTTGGGGTCTATAACGACACCCGACTTTGAGAAAATCTACAAACACCTCCAAGTCGCGTTTCGTCTGAATGACATCCAACATGTCACCAACATAGGCATTATACTTCTCATGCTTACCTGCATGTACAAGGCGATCTTCCCTCACTTGGAGAACCTCTTTACCATATCTCGTCGGAAGCATCACTATGTTGGAACTCGCATTCATGTCATAGTCAAATCTTCTAACAGTGGGATGTCTCATATACTGTCTCGGTATGACATGATGATCTTCAACGAGACCCTTGTTGTGGAGACCCCAACGTACCTTGAACATTTTGCGCGTAACCGAGCCGTATCGCATTCCCCTATTATTTAGCAAGATCATTTTTACATTGGGGAAAACCCAATCTAAAAATGTTCCAAACGGGGCTCGAACCCGTGACTTTGGCGTTATAAGCACCACACTCTAACCAACTGAGTTATTGGAACAAAGGTGCAACTCGACCACTTGACTAGTCGTTGTGTATAACGGAACACATATTGTTTACTCTTCACTTCTTTAAGCGATTTCGAGATAGTTTTCGAAGGTCATCTTGGCATTTCCACCCCGAATGAAGTTTCGAAACGTCTGAGCATCTTCAAAAGCTTCTCGGGCAACCTTCACGGATAGGATCGTATCATATGCACATGGCTCGGCATCTCGAATGACGAAACCAGGGTTCATGACTTTGATTTCAGTATAAACCTCCTCTTCAAGGAATTCCATGACATCTTGGTACTCACACGTCTCGGCGACCACGATAACAGCGTAGCCTTGGGTCTCGTAGTTGTTTTTGATTTGATGCATAGAAATTTTATTGATCGTCTGTTTGTTAATCACATCTGTAACTTTGGAATACTTTGCATACGTTGCTTGTGTGGAAAGTTCAGTCACTCTATGACCAGGAGCTTCCACAAAGACGATGGAGTTGGTCGTAGTCGCTTCAGTGTATGCGTAATCGATGTATCTCGCAAATTCCTGAACAGCGGTTTGAAACCCGATCGATTCCATACCAGGGATATCATTGAAGATAGTCTTAGCGATACCGATGACATTCGTATCAACCCTTTCATCGAGGGCGAGACTAGCTGCACCTTTCATGGATTCGTTTCCACAGATGCAGTACAGGCGGTTCAGATCTTTCAAACTCTCAAGGGCATTTTCAATCTCGACACTCTCACACGATACACGTAGGATGGATCCAGCACCTTCTTCAATCTTTTTACGGGAGAGTTCTGTGCGAGTGTTATTGTTGAGACCACGAAACCCCTCATTGAAGCCGATAACCCTATTACCTTGAGAATTTTCGTAAAGGGTGAGGGAGTGGATAAGGTTGTTGACACCCGGACACACACCACCAGCTGTGAGGATGCCGACGTTCATTTGGATTACTTACCCATTTTGTTTTTAATTAAGTAAAAAAATATCAATAAACAAATTGTAAGAACAATAAAGTCCATGACGCGTTTAATTCTATCGTATCCAGGTTGTACGTCTTTGTCTATACCAAAAGGTTTAACAATAATTGCTTCGACAATCGGCCAAACATTACCCCATCCCTGTTGTGAATTTTCAGTTGGTATAATCTTCTGATATGCCAAAGGTACTTTATACATATACTTGGACATATGTCTATTGGTCTCCATATCCGTATGTCCCATCATGAAATCGTGATTGATTGCATATTTCATATAGGTGTCGTTATATATGTTAGCGTGTGATCCCGCATTATATAATAGCATTTGGTGTTTCCTATTTGTGATTTTACTCATAGGAGATACTACTGGCACGAAAGGACCTAGGTTATACACCGATGGATCCTTATCTACAAGGAATGTATTGAGATCATGAATCACACTGGGATCTCGGATGCGCTCGTCAAACTCACAATCATCCTCGAGAACTAAAACCCGTTTGTACCCTCTTGAGAGAGCGTCCTTGAAACAATGTTTGAGTGCATGTTCGAGATCATAATTTGGACCGTCTTTTCGTAAGGCTTTGTCACACTTTTTATATCCTTGATTATATTGCAAAATAACTTTAGAAGTTGGCTCAGCCTTCATCAATTCTTGATAGATCTGTTTTTCACGAGGTGATCCGTGCATAATGAGTACATAGGTACAATCAACGGATGGATCGAGATGACCTCGTGGAAGTTCAATTTCCCCGTGTTCGTAACAGGTATCCTTCATGTATTCTCTTAATATTTTATTCTTCGGGCTCTACAACTTTGAGTTTGTAATTATCTTTGTCTCCATATACGTCCCATGAATTCGGGTAGAGCATTACCATTTTTTGTTAGATCTGCGACAGCTGGTAGAGTACATGAGAGACGACGGAAAAAGAGAGTACTCGGCTCTGATGTATTCTTGGAATTTTACAAACTTCAGGTTGTTATTCGCAGAGATGTACAGATATACACTATCGAAACATTTTATTACAAAAACTTGGAATTCTTCTTACCAAAGTTGATCATGCTGAGAATTTCACCCATGAGAATGAACTGCTGGGACATGACAATCATCTTTGCCAGTTCTGTCTTAGGTCCGAAATCACCATAGCCCACAGTGCTCATAGTGGTGAACGAAAAATAAAAAGGATCGAGGATGGTCTTGAAACCAAAGGCGTCGGGCATAGACGCATACACTACACCATAGAATAGAGTTGTTGCAAGAATTAAGAATAGTTGCTGCATACTTTACTATACTTCAACAGAATTTTGTCGAGGCAATTCCTGACTCTTCCTCCTAAAGTTTAGTTTTCTCACGCTCGTGACCCACCTGGCTACCGGATTTGCTGTAGAAGAAATCGTCGAAGCTGCGTCGTCACTCATGATAATACTGAGACCATTGCACACATCGGGCTTATTCTCTCTATCTGGAAATTCTATATTGAAAGCCTGAATAGATATGGCCGGTATATCCGGTGCATCATCGAGAAGTCGATCATATTCTTGACGAGCTCTTTGTACGAATTCGACTACGTCTTCTCTGTGTTGAACGTCGAGGGACAACTCCATATCAATGTTACGGTAAAACTTTGAATACTGGACACACATCGCCGAATGAGACTCAGCCAAGTTTGCACTCTGACTAAATTTACTAATCGATGTGAGTATTCCACCTAAAACATTGAGAAAGGCGAACAAGTACTGGATTATCATAATTTTTGTCTTCATATCCGAACTCACATCATCATTTCCACTTGGATTGAGGACCGCGAAACCACCAACACCAGTGATACTTGCGATCACAATACTTGGATATGACAGATAGTCATGTTGTTTTTTAAAATAGAGACGAGCGTGATTGTGAAGCCAGCGGTATCCTGCCGCCTTCTCTGCCCAACGCACGAGCAAGTTCTCCTGCTTCTCACACCAGAAATGTTTCACTGGTTGGGCATCGATATCTTCCTGTCCCATTACGTTACCTGGATATTTTTTGCACACTCCCTGGCAAGAGTGTCGACTGCTTCATTTAGGGGATGGCCATTGTGAGCCTTGACCCAACGCCATTCAATCATCTTCACTTTGTCCCGGAGTGTGTCGATCTGTATCCAAAGTTCCTTATTTTTTACAGGTGTCCCCGTGGAGGTCATCCACCCATTCTTCTTCCAGTTGATAATCCACTTGGTGATACCGTTCTTGACGTAGTTACTGTCCGTGAAAATACGCACCTCTTCGATACCCCTCTTCACACATTCTTCAAGGGCTTTTGCCACCGCAGTCATCTCCATGATGTTATTGGTCGTCTTCACCGAGGCACCACACAACTTCATGTCTTCACCTATGGCTCCCCATCCACCAGCTCCTGGGTTTCCGAGGCAACTCCCGTCTGTGTAGATTTCGTACATACCTTGTTATTGTCTTTCTCTTTTATACTAGGTTGAGGCCTGAAAAACTTATTGTAAGGACATCCTGAACACCTCCGATGTCTCACCGCACAATCAATTCGAGTGGGTGGTTTCATACACGGAAGCATTTTTTGGATTATCCTTGTATTCAGAAGCCTTCTTAGGTGTCTTACAGATCGTATCACCACAATGGTCTCTGTTCTGATACACGCAGTTTATGGACGTGGCCAATTCATTACACGTCTTCAATGACCAACGACCCAACTTGGGTTTATCAATTTCAAAGAGTTTTCTAAACATTTTACGTTTTAGAATGTCTGATACACATTTTAAAAGGTAATTTTTTATACTATTTCTCAAAAAACTGATACTAAATGATTAGTTCGAGAAAGCGAGGCCGCCCATACCCGACTGGATGCGGAGGACGTTGTAGTTGGTCGCGAACATGTGCATGGTGGTCGCGTCGGTGTCACCCATGGTGACAGCAACCTGGGCGTTGTCGATGCGGGAGAAGTTGCAGGTACCAGTGGGCTGGTGCTCCTCGGGCTTAAGCGCGAAAGAGTACGAGTAGATACCGGGCGCGGGGTTACCGGAGTGGTGGTTGAAGGCCTGCACCTGGTTGAAGTACTTGCCCTTCTGCTCCTTGAAGCGATCCTGACCGTTAAGCACAAGCTTGAAGGTGGACAGGGGACCGACGGCCTCCTCGGTGTACTGTTGGGTGGAGACACCGGTGGCGTACAGGGGGGTACCGACGGCGGACACGGGCACGAAGCAGTTGGACAGATCGTCGGCGTCGAGGGGGTTGGACTGGAGAACAATGTCAGTGTCGAGGGTTTTGGAAGTGAAGTTCCACAGGGTGTTCTTGTTGGAGGCAACGTTGGAGAAGCACCACACAAGCTCCTTGACGGGGTGGTTGTACGAGAGGCGGACCTGCTTGGTCTTACTGGGATCGACGGTGTCGGAACCAGTGTGCTGGACCTGCTCGATCAGGTACTCGTGACCCTTCTGGGCGAAGCGGCGACGCTCCTCAGTGTCAAGGTAGATGTAGTTAGCCCACACCTTGAAGACAGTGGTGTCAAGGTAGGTGTTGAAATCGGACGAGAGATCGATGTCGATGCGCACTTCGTGGTACTGGAGGGCAATGAGGGGCAGGTAGAGACCGGGGTTGCGGTTGAAGAAGAAGATGAGGGGAAGGTAGACCGTGTCGGCGGGGGCAGTGGTCATCTTAGCCCAGTTAGCCTTCTTGGTCTCGTCCAAGTAAAGCTCGGAGTACATGCGCCACCACTTCTGGTAGTGCTTGTCGACACGCTGGCCACCGATGGACAGCTCGACGTTGTTGATCGCACGCTCGGCGACCCAGTTACAGTCGTCGGTGGCGTTGGAAGTCGTGGTGTTGGAGGTGAGCGAGAGAAGCTCGATGTACATGTCACCGACGAGATCACCGTTGCGGGCGACAGTGACGGAGACGCGGCCGGAGTTGGCGGCAGTACCGTTGACGGTCTGCTCGATGTTCTCCATCGCGAAGTTGGTGTGGCGCTTGTACTTCGCCTGGTAGAAGGTGACTTCGGGGTTGCCAGTCAGGTAGACATCCTGGGCACCGTAAGCTACGAGTTGCATGAGACCGCCGGCCATTGTGAGTGTTTTGTACTCTATACGGAGAAAATAATTCTGGACAAATGCGCATTTCCCGACCCTGATTTTTCTCAGTCAATAATAAATGTCGACACAGCCTGAAGAAATTGAGGAGGGTGAGATCGTGTCTGAGGATGAAATCTCTGAGATGGAGGACGATGAGATCGAGGACGATGAGATCGAGGAGGACTTTGGGGAGAGTGTAGACATTGCCGAACTCATGACCTCTCTTATGTCTACTGACGACGGTGACACTGTCTGCTCCGCCCTCGTGAACATTGCGAACCAGCTTCAGACCCAGAACAAAATTCTTATAAAGATGTTGTCTCAGATGAAAAATTAATTTAGAGAGAAGAAGTATAATTAGTGTAAATGAAAGTAACTCACTTCATTGATAAGGATCCAAACATATATGAAGCTCTTGCTGAGCTTCAGAAGCAGAACATCCAGTCAATGAATGAGGAACAGGTACTCAATATTATCGATGACTTTGAATTCAGATGGTACCTCAACCCCGAAATCCACTCAAAATGTTTGGAGCGTTCAGCCATGCTGGGCTACAGACAATTTGTACACCCCGATAATTTCGATAACGATGGCTTCCCCTACCCTGACCGTTTTGACATCATGGCAGTTCTTGGTATTAAACAGCGGATGATCAATTTTCTTATTCAACTCACGAACCATGTTCAAGCTAATGGTAAAGGATATGAAGATTTAGACCTGACTATCAAGAGAATTAATTACGTCATTCTCCAGATTGAAGATGGTTTCGAGAATGTTCGACGCCATCGGATTTCCTATGAGCGTGTGAACTCACCAACGGCACTCCCACAAGTGAGTGTCTACACAGATCCCTCAGCCATGAATGAAGAAGATATCGAAAGTTCGACACCCCTCCAGAAGTGTCTGATGCTCTCACTCAAGGAGGCTTACAGGGCAGGGTATCGCCGTTATAAGGGACACTGCTGTGAAGAGATTAAAACGGTCGATGGGTTCCGTACGAGGGCCTGGGATCCGAAGTTTACCATCGAAGAGTATGTCTATTCACTTCCCAAAAAGGAAAGTAATTTTGTCATCTGGAAGAACTTTACGAGTAAGGGTTCAATCTTCCGCGAAGTTATCGATAACCTCTCCAAGTGTAAAGATGCTCAGTTTCCTGAAATCAAGAAGCGTCGTCACGTTTGGGCATTCAAGAATGGTGTATTTGTGGGTAAGGAGTGGATCCCGGAGAGGGGTGCCTATGAATGTAGATTTTATCCGTATAAGAGTGACAAGTATGCATGCCTCGATCCCAGTATCATCGCATGCAAATACTTTGACAAACAGTTTGACGACTTTTCCCATGTGGAGAATTGGAAAGATATCCCCACTCCCTATTTCGACTCCGTCCTAAAGTATCAGAAGTTTGAGGATGGGGTGTGTGACTGGGCGTATGTCATGGGTGGTCGGCTGTGCTTTGACGTCGGTGAACTGGATGGGTGGCAGGTGATCCCGTTCTTCAAGGGTATCGCACGTTCGGGTAAATCTACCCTCATCACGAAGGTTTTCAAGAAGTTTTACGAACCCGAAGATGTAGGAACCCTCTCAAACAATATCGAGAAGAAGTTCGGTCTCTCTGCGATCAAGGATGCCTTCATGTTTATTGCCCCCGAGGTGAAAGGTGATCTCGCCCTCGAACAGGCTGAGTTTCAGTCGATCGTTTCGGGTGAAGATGTATCCATCGCGATCAAGAACCAGACGGCTGTATCCGTCGAATGGAAGGTTCCAGGTGTCCTGGGTGGTAACGAGGTTCCCAACTGGAAAGATAACTCTGGATCCGTGCTGCGTCGTATTTTACCTTGGAACTTTGGTAAACAGGTCCAGGAAGCCGATCCGCAGCTTGATGAGAAACTTGACAGAGAACTACCCATCATTCTACTCAAATGTGTCAGGGCGTACCTCGATTACTCGAGTAAGTACAGGGACAAAGATATTTGGAACGTAGTACCCGCGTATTTCAAGACGATCCAGAAGCAGGTTGCGATGGTCGCGAGTAGTCTCACAAACTTCCTCGAATCCACCTACATCAGGCTTGACAAGGAACTCTTCGTACCCCAAAAGGAGTTTGTACCCAAATTTAACCAGCATTGTAAGGAGAACAACCTAGGTAACCATAAGTTTCACCAGGATTTCTATGCTGGTCCATTCAGTGCCCGAGATGTTGAGGTGCGCATCGATACGGTAACCTATAAGGGGCGTCTGTACAAGCACCAGCCAATCATCTATGGCCTCGATCTGATCAGTGACGACGACGACCTTACTTTCACAGACAATCATTAAAAAAATACTCACATATAATAACATGAGCCAGAAGGTCAAGGAATTTGTCCGACAATCTGGTGTCGAAGTGACAAACTCTAACTCGAATGAGAATAACAACTTCGCCCGAGAACTCGAAGAGACTATGCTACGAAGACAACGTGAACGCGCCGCGGGATTTCGCACGCCACCCAAACCTAGACCCCGACAGGTGCAGGTTCCACAGCGTCTTCAGATGAACCTGGTCAATGATAAGACATACACGGGTGCGTTTAAAGCATTCGAAAATGAGTTCGACGATGTGAATGAAGAAAAAATAGCCAATAACATACTTCGTGAATTCGAGGAGACCCCCCTCCAATTCAGTAAATTTAACCCAGGTATGTTTAACGCCACAGTTGATTCGGGGTTCGGACAGAAGGAAACCGTGGTCGATCTCAAAAACATCCTCGCGAAGAGACCACTCCCAAAAACACCTATTGGTGAAGGTCTTTATATAGACACACAGGAAATAAAGGGTATTTACGGACAGTTTAAAACCGGTTTCTCCCATACGAGAATCGCTGGACCCAAAGGTGCCTTGAATAAGAACTTTTTCAGTGTACAGCTCATGTTAACACTCTCCAACGACACTGAAAGTAAAGGTGCGACGGTAAACATTTACCGCAATGGGAAAATTCGATTTTCGGGTGGTTTTGTTGGTACCAATATATCTAACCAACCCGAACTCATTCGTCGTTTCATCGTGAACAACTACACGGAACGTCAACCATTCTTTTACAACCCATTCATGTACAACAATTTGAGTGGACAATTCAGAATCAACGGGGTTTTCAGGAGTTTACTCACGATCGCGAGTCGCCAACGAATGTATGGTATGACGAACATGTCGATCATCGAAGAACAAACGCCCTTCCTTTATGTTCCAATTGAGAACATGACCCTCATCTTTTCCAAGAGTGGAAATATTCAGGTTGTGGGTGCCAAAACCCCTGGATCTATGTTGAAGGGGTATGACATCGCCAAGGAATTGGTCGATAAACTGTACAAGGATGGTCAGATTAATGTCACTGGTGTCTTTGACGAAGGTGTAAAACCCAAAAAGACGAAAAAGAAGCCTGTGTCACCAAAGAAAAAGAATGACACGAAATCTTGTGAACGCATGAAGAGATCGGACCTCGTAAACATGGCGAGGAAGATGGGTGTTGTTAACTTCAGAGTAACTAGGAACGGTGTCATGAGGCGTGCGACTAAACAAGAGATCTGCGCGATGATCAAGAAGAAGAATGTCACCTTCAAGAACACGAATAAGAAAAAGAATGTCCCACTCGTTGGCACTGGAAATACATTCAAAATTGGGCGTAAGATTTGTACTGACATGAAGAAGGATGAAATTCTTCGCATCGCTGCGATTCTCAAAATTAAACCTGACGAGAAGGAAACAAAAGTCACACTCTGTAAAAAGATTGAAAAGGTTCGGAACAACTTAAATAAACCCAAACCTAAACCTCCACCCAAACCCACCAAACGGAATGTCGTCGCTGCCAAGCGCAACGTCAAGAAAGCTGAGGTTATGAAAAAGAGGGGTCTCGACGAGAACTCTATCCGCAAGGACCTAAAGAAGCTCTATGGTGACAAGTGGATGAAACGCTACAAGCCTAACCTCAACCAAGATATACGTAACATGAAGTCCGCTCTCAATGCCCTCAATAAAGGTAACAAGTTGGGTGTCCCATTCAAGAGGGATGTCGACCAGGTCAAAAAGAATGTCGTCAGTCGTTGGAAGATGGAGAGAAAGAGAGAACTCGAGCGAAAGTATCTCATGAACAATGTGAATACCACTGGTATCGCTCTCAATCTCAAGAATGCCTACAAGCGCGCGGCTGCCAACTACATCATGAGTAAGAAGACACCCCCTTCGAACAAGAAGATGATGGAGTACCGCAACTATTGGTTAAAGTTTAGGGCCAATATGAATACAAATGGGAATTCTCGAAGAGTTAACCGGACGGCTCGAGCTCGGGTTGAGAAAATATAATCATGGTGTTCGTACGGATGATGACACGAGGAATTGGGGAACACCGGTGAATTCCTGGCTTCATATGGCGAGGGAGGAGTTCTTGGATGCTATGATTTATGTCGCAGCCGACTACATTCGGGTAAGTGGTCTAAAGCGTGATGAGAGTGAAGAGGATGATAACAAACTCATCATGCGTGTGATTGATCTCTATAGCGATATAGATAGTCCCAAACATAAGATGCTTTTGTGGAACCTGTTTAACATGCTGAATGCGATTACTTCTTAGGACGAATCTCCTTAGGGACGGTCTTCGCGGTCTCCTTGGTGATCGTCTTCATGGGAGCTTTGTTGTTGGGAGGCTTGACCGCGTTGGCGACGGGCTTGTAGTTGCGGTTACCCTCAGCATTCTTGGTGAACATGGCACCGTTGTTGGTCTTGTTGATGCGACGACCCTTGGAGTCGACGTAGGGGGTGGGGGCGACGGCGGGAGCCATCATACCCTCACGCATCTTATCGAAGGTCTTACGAGCCTTCTTGGCGGCGGTGGCGGCGGTTTCCTTAACACGGTTCATCATTTATATAGAGCGAGAAATTTTTTTGAGATGTGTAGTGTGATAGGAAAAGTCGTATTTAGGGAAAGTCTCTTTAATTGTATTAGAAAGGCAAGTTGCTGTGACTATATGGGGCTGACCTGAACGTTCAAGTTCCAAGAACTGATCCTCCATCTTTACAAATTTTATCAAATCATCTTGGGACATTCCGTCGGCGTGCATCTGGAGATATACATCCTTCGATCCACCCTGGCTCATGTGAAAGTTTTTAGAACCCTCAACCTCCTCGGATTTTGTACGCTTTTCGCGCATGATGGCCAATACGAGGAGTATGAGAATGATAGGGACTATCATTTAGTGTGTATGTACATTTTTTTATTTACGCGCACCGGGAGCGTTAGCCGCATCCATGTTTACTGAGAAATCAATTTCATCAAATCATCAATCTTCTGGAGAATATTCTTGAACTTGTAGATGGAGTCCACATCCGAGGGTTTCACAATCTCGAGTTCGATTTGGTAACTCGCCTCCTCCTCGGAGTCCATGTCGGCATTGTCCCCTGAAGAGATGGTCATGTCGATACTGAGGTTTTTACGGACGAAGGAATGTCTCGTTTTAGTGCGCTTACGATCCATCTCATATTCACCAGAAGTTGGAATTTCGCGAGCGATACAAAAACGTACATCGAGGGGTTCACGCTTGAAATCCTCCTTGACTACTGCAATCTTCTGGATCATCGTCTGTTCTCCACTATCTTCATCGACTGTGATACGAACATTACTGGGATCATTGTAATAGACATCTGAAGTTGAAGTCTTGGTACTCTCCCATCCATCATACTTCTTGAGGCCCTTCAGAACCTGTTTCCAGACATCTTTACCGACATTGGTATCAAAGAGTGACCCATTATGTTTACCGAGGCGGATTTCGACCTCGATATCACCTTCACCCTTATGGGCTTCGAAGAGAGGGAGTACTTTCTCAGTGATATTCATCTTGTCTTTTTACAATTGCGCCATTCTCTTAAGCCTTTTTTGTGCACAAAATGCAATGAAGGGTCTCGAAAATCACGGAAATACTTGCTACTTCAACACAGCTCTTCAGTGTTTGTTGTACATTCCGGCACTTTCAAATTATTTCATTCGTGAACCTTACATAGGTGATTGCTCATTCACGATCAAGTATTCCCAACTCGTCAAGACGTATTGGACGAGGGGTCAGGATACTCTAAGTATCAGCGACCTCCTCTCAGAATTTCGTAAAAAGTTTCCTCGTTTTGGCTCAAGAGAACAACATGACGTCCAGGAAGCTGTGTTGTGTATCATCGATATTCTCGAGACATCGAGACCTGAAATTAAGAAGTGGTTCTACGGAAAAAAGACACAAGAAACGATATGGCCGGGTGGGAAGTCATCGAATGAAGAAGATTTCAGCGTTCATTTGATAACCTCTGATGGGAGGGATATGGCGAAGATGCTCTCTAATAGTACGGGGTGGAATACCCTCACAGACTTCGAGGATACCGAAGGTAAGACACACCATGTGGCGACGACGAGAATGCTTTTCTCCAAGTTACCACAGGTGTTCATGATCTCATTTGATAGGAAAAGCCATATCGAAATCATAGAAAACATTCAGATCAGTGGATCTGAGTATAACCTAATCGCCTCAGCTGTTCACGTGGGTCAGCAAGATGATGGACATTATGTGAGTTTTGTGAAGAGGAGGAACAAATGGTTTCTCATAGATGATGATACTATTCGGGAACATCCGTTACCTGAGGAGGCCGGATATTATTTCATGGTCTATAATTTGAAAAATTAGGCCCATGCAGTTCCAGGGAATGTGAAAGTGTATGTATCAGCGGCAGTGCTAATAGCGGGTGTTTCCTTAACTACTGTCGTGCCATCCGCACCGAGGATTACAGCCTTGATACCAATAGCACGGTTCTTGCAACAAGAAGTACGGTTAGTAATCTTAATCTTCTCAATCTCTTGAACCGAACCTAGATCGACTGTAAACTCATCCTTTACAGTCGCATCACGCCCCCAGGTGTGGGCAAAATTAGTCATGTTTCCATCTACGAGATTGGCACCTGGGTAACTAGCCGCTAATGCAGTCCCAGTCACTGTCTTACCTGCTGCAAGACTGGTGGTACCACCTGGAGCAAACACCTCAAGCTCAGCGAGGTTGAGGATCCTATGTTTATCATCATCATTACCAGCTGTTGTCCCGTCATCACGCATCGCACTCGCGTCATAGGCAATAGTTTGTGTCAATCTGACATATTGTCCCGAAACACCCCATTCACACCCATCCCCCGAAACAACATAACCAGTTTCACAACTGAGTTCACACCCACCTGTTTGGTTGGTGAGGTAGATCCCCTGGGGATCTTTGGTACCTTCAGGATCACAATCCTCTCCCGACTGATCGACAAGACACTCCTTCCCAGACTTGTAGTAGCCCGAGGCACAACTGTCAAGGACACACTTTCCCTTGTCATCGATTTCGTAGTTCCCATTTTCATCTTTACCCTCACATTCGTCACCCTCCTGGGAACGGTTCAAGAAGAGGTAAGCCCCTACCGCGATGAAGACCATACAGAACATCATGACGATGACAACGATCATTTTGTTTTATAGTATACTGAGTTTTTTTACATCGGTCTACAATCTAAAAACTCCTTCATCTTGATATTCTCCTTGATGTTCACGATGGTTCGGTAAAATGTTCGTCTATTGTTTGGGTGGGTCTTATCCGTCCTTCTCTTTAGGGGTTTCCACCACATCGGTTCCTCCCATGTCACATAGGCACACTCCACAATGGCTCCATCTTCAAACCAGGACTTATCCTCGATCCTATTGTGAGGGATCTCACTCTCAAAGTAAAGCTTCCCCTTCTCCTGTACGTATAGTCGCCATGCGGGCCGACCTGGTACATATCCTGGTGTTTCTCTCGAAGGTTCTCTCTTCATGAGAAAGTCCACTGTATTCTTTTCTTGTGGCTTCCATTTGAACATTGTCTCGTGTGTCCCGATACGTATGGGTTCATTTATGGGTGTGAAAACGAGACCATCAACATCTTGTTCAACCGTGGGGAGATATTCATCCATAAACTTTGCAAAATCTCTCATATGGTGAAACGTTTTACACTTGAGACGATACTTATCAGACTTCATGTAGATCACCGACTTCATGAGACCTCGTGCAGCTTCGAGACGTTCTGTGAGGGTTTTGTCCCACACTGACTGACCAGCGACGAGTACGGCATCGTACACCATCAGTGTCCCGTCATACAATTCACCATCGAGGATCGTCCCATCATAGGCACTCTTCTTGAGATTAATCGGAACTTCAAACATATTAAAAGCCCTATTCACAAATAGACATTTCTTCTTTCCATCATAGGTGAGTGCCACCATCATGTGGCGCTCTCCATCCGTTTTCTCACACACCAGATAGTCACCACCCTTCAAAATCGGAAAATGCTTATACTCGATCGATATGGGCTGTGGTCCGGGGAAATAATCTTTACTTCCCCATCTGGCATGTATAAAGTCTATGACATATTTGTGAAGTGGGGTGGACATGTTTTAGGTTCCCTCCTAAACTTTAATTTACTTTGACACCGGCGGCGTTCAAGATGTTACTCACACATTCATGTGCATACGTCATCGTCAACTTAGCTGCTGTAAACGCATACATTCGAACATTTTGTTCCTTAAATTTTTCAAACATCTTGGGACTTATCTTCCAAGTTCCAGTCTTCTTGTCTTTGATGTTCTTGATGACAATCTTGGTATTCATCATCCATGCTTTCGCATCAGTCGAAGTGACTTGATAGATATTTTCAGAAATCTTCTTACCGACATTTGTATCGAAGTGAAGTCCCATTTGTGAGACCGGTTCAGATGAACCGCTGTTGACCTTTTCTTTGAAGAGGTCCCAATCTATACCTTCCTTAACACCGGGGAACACGAGACATCCCACACCCTCATGACTACCAAAACATTGTTCGATAGATGCTTCATCGATACCGATACCAAAATCGATGAAGATGATACGTTCATACTTTTTCATGTACGTCTGTATCAATTCAGCCTTCTCATAGGGATCGTCATTCACGTATACGATTTCATTGTCATGATTATTTTGAATACACTTCATATTCAATCGAAGAACTCCATGCAACGTTTTGACATGACAAGACTTGGATCGAGTAACAATTATTGTCACGAACTTCATGGATACCTATCATGTCTAAGCCTTAAGCCTGTCACCCAGACATCCACTGAATGGCAGGTTGCCAACATGACCAAGGGTCGTATTTACATCTGCGTAAATTTTACCATCAGCTTGTTGCCAACGACGACAGAACGCATAATCTTCTGAAAGGTACCTACGATTGTCTGGATCAATCATACAATCAAACACTGCGTGATAGTCATCGAAGTCCCTATTTTGGTGATCATTTTTACACCAGAGTTCAGGAAACTTTTCTTCGAGTGTTTTGAATACCGAGCGTTTGATAACCATGAAACCAGTGGGTCCATCTAAAATCTCGATAAACCCATTTTCGATGGGACGATTTTGCGCCCCAAAATTGATGACGAGACTGGACGAAAGCATGGACATGTCACGGGTGTCCCCATTCTTGGCCGCGTTCGCCGCTTGGTCCCACATGACAACCTTTTTGGGGTAACATGCGACAGAAAGGTCGTGACCAGATTTGACGAGACGCACGACAGCCGCTGGATCGAAGTGAATATCAGCGTCGATAAACATGAAATATTCACAATCAGTCTTTTGCATGAAGCGTCCTACAGATACGTTACGCGCACGGTGTACGAGCGATTCATTCTCGGTCGTGTCAAGATACAATTGGATACCCTCTTTGATTAGGAGAAGTTGAAGTTTAATGATACTGGACATGTACTTCTCGAGACACATTCCGCCATAACAGGGTGTCGAGAGGAACAGCTTCGTCATTTTATTACAATCAGGCTTTAACCTCTAAGTGTTTTTTTATGATCGCCTCAATCTTATTCAATGTCGGTACAGACACTGAACATTTTTCACACATCTCACTCTTGGTAACCTTCGATGAAAGAACCATATAAATAATCGCCGACGCCACACTATTCGGTGTTTTACTCATCAAGTCTACACAGTCCTCGGTAGCTCCACACATTTTGTTACACTTGAGACGCTCCTCTCGCGTCACACTAAAAGAATTCAACAACCTCTGCATAACGTCGAACGCTTTGGTCACGTAATTCTTTTTCGTCGCCCCGGAAATATTCTCTTGGAAGATTTGGGTTGTTCGACTTATATCTTTCGATTGAATTCCAAACATGTCTGCAATCTCCTTCGTTGTTCGGGGGTGTTGTGCCATCCTACATGCATACAACACACAGTTTGCTTTGATCCCCAAACGCACAGCACCTCGTGTCAATTTTTCGTCGTTGAATTTACGATACAACATCTTCGCATCTTTCAATACAACTTCTGGTAGGGTATGACACGCCTCATCAATATCTTTGTACGCATGGAAAAGTGATCTGTCTTTGTGGTTCATAGACATGTGAAAATTTATCTTCGCCATGCGTTTATTCTCATACGTTGAAGAATGTTGTGTCGAAATGATCGTACCCTTTCCCCAGTGTTGTGAAAACAATTCTGGGTTTGCGTTCGGATTTCCACACCTAGATGGATCATTTACTTTCCCGTCATCTGTAACACCGCTTGTCCACTCTGCGGTATCATCAATAAATCGGTCTTCAACGAGACCACATTCGGAACACGTCGGCAATCCTTCTGGGGAAAATACTTTGATTCCAAAACATTCGTCACATATATTTCTATTCACTGACTTTTCTTCGGTAGTTTTTGGTAATAGGGTGTCCAATTCGGACCATATGGTTGCCAGCATCGTTTTTGATGTGAACAACTTTTTTTAGAATTTTTATAAAACGCATTATTCACTTAGGCTTCGAGCACGCATCTCGATCATGTCGATGGTGTCTTTGAATTTCTTCCCCCCTGAAGTCGAAGGTTCCCATTCCGCCCACGCCTTATCAATCGACTTGTGATCGGGTGGTGGAGAACCCTCAATCTCTGTATCAGAAACAATGAAGTCATTCATCTCGGAATCGGTTTCATTCTCGTCGTAGATTTCACTGTCACTATCCTCAACATCAATTTCACTGTAGTACGCAAACATATTAGTTCCAATTGGTTTCATCTCAAGATCCTTAAAAGTTGTTCCACTTGGGTAGTGTTCCATCACACTCTCGTATGGTGCGGGAGAAAGTTCACTCTTTTCGAGTTTATAGACACACGCAGACTTGTAGAACGATTCAGTCGGGTTGAGATAATAGATACCAAGGGTCAGGCCAGTATTCATCCCAACAACCCCGTACATTTCGTCTTCTACACCGTCTTCGTTTACAAATAGTTTGACTATATCGTCTTGAATTATTTCGGAGGGCACAATCATGCTTAGAGTTTTTCGACAAAAAATAATCAGGGATAATATCACAGATGAAAGTTAATATTTATTCGAAGGATGGATGCCAATACTGTGACCACGCGGTAAACCTGTGTGATACAGAAGGACTGGACTATGAAAAAATTATGGTGGACAAAGAGGAACTCAAAAAAATTTGTGGTCCAGGAGCATCAACATATCCTCAGATATCTATTGATGGACGTCACATCGGAACATACTTTGATTTTCAAGACTACATAGAAGATGAATACGAACCAATTCTCGCTCCAACACTCAACAGGTTCACCGTCTTTCCCCTGAAATATCCAGAACTTTGGGAACTCTACAAGAAAGCTCAAATGTCCAATTGGACCGCTGAGGAGGTGGATCTCTCTAAAGATCTCGAGGATTGGAAGACCCTGAATGATAACGAACAAAAGTTTATCAAGTATGTACTAGCATTTTTTGCCGGATCTGATGGTATTGTTTTTGAAAATATCAATAATAACTTTGCTGATGAGGTCCAAATCTCTGAGGGGCGATCGTTTTATGCTTACCAGTCTCACAATGAGATGGTTCACGGTGAGACCTACTCCAAGTTGATTGACAAATACATCAAGGATGGTGCGGAAAAGAAGCAACTCTTCGAGGCGATTCAAACCGTGCCATGCATAGAAAAAAAGGCAAAATGGGCTATGAAATGGTTCGACAAGTCCCGCCCATTTGCGGAACGCCTCTTCGCTTTCGCCTGTGTGGAGGGTATCTTCTTTTCTGGAAGTTTTTGTGCCATCTATTGGCTTAAGAAGAGAGGACTCATGCCTGGTCTCTGTTTCAGTAACGAACTCATCTCCCGAGATGAGGGACTTCACCAAGAGTTTGCCATCGAACTCTTCAAATTACTTAGAAACAAACCCTCCGCGGAGGTACTTCACTCTATCATCAAAGAAGCGGTGGAGATTGAAAAGGCGTTCATTTTGGATGCACTACCTTGTAATCTCATAGGTATGAACTCGGACAAGATGTCCGAATACATCGAGTATGTGTCTGATCGTCTTCTCAAACAGATAGGTCAGCCTCCAATTTGGGGTTCAAAGAACCCTTTTGATTTCATGGAGAACATTAGTCTGGATGGGAAGACAAACTTTTTTGAAAAACGAGTTGGGGATTACGGGAAGATGGATGATACGTCGGACGAAATTGGTTTCGATGAAGATTTTTAAAAGAGGTTACCATCGACGGAAACAGACATGGGCTCAAGTTTGCGCCCAGTATCCTCGAGTTCGATTTGAGGTTCCGCAAAACCGGGCTTTGCATCAGGAGCCTCGGCCATAGGGACAACCACCTTCTTACCCTTGGTCTTACTGGCACCATTGCAGCCACAACCAGTCACAACCTTCTTCTCCTTCTTTATGTTCATCATACCCCACACGATGAGGATAAAGACGACAGTGTGCACAAGAAGCCCCAGGGTAGAGGGGCACCCTGTGGGGGTAGCGATCGCGGGGCCTAGGACCCGCCTGACGAGACGAAATGTCTCTGGGTTGGCGACGATGAAGAAAGTCAGACCAGAGATCACCGAGATGATGAACTTCTCCTCCTGCTTCTTACCATTGCATCCGCAACCACAATCTTTAAAAAGACCCATGATTAGTTTTGATATATGTCAACAAAAAAATTTACTTAAAGTCAAGCCCCCTAGTATAGATATAACCAACAAACAATGTCGCTCACTATCCAGCAATCCACCGAATTTACTCCTGCTTCTGTGCAGTTTTCGAAACTTCGCAAGAACAAGAATGGCGGTAAAGCCGTCTACCTCAACGCCGGTGACAACAAGAAGATCTACATTCAGTTCCCCTTCATGCGCTCCCCCTATGGCCTGAGTGCCTTCACTGATGAGGGTACGGGACGCACTTCCTACTCCCTCGACCTCTCCTTCGACCCCGATAACACCGAGGCGATGGAGCTTCACGACAAGCTCAAGGAACTCGATGACATCATCGTAGACACCGTCGCCAAGAACTCTAAGGAGTGGCTCGGTAAGGAGTTCAATGTCGCTGTACTGAAGGAAGCACTCTACAAGCCTATGATTCGCCCCGGTAAGGAGCAGTACCCCTCTACCATCAAGCTCAAGATCCTCACGAAGCCCGATGGCGAGTTCGTTCCCGAAGCGTACTCGATGCAGAAGCAGCCCGTCTCTCTCGACACGATCGAGAAGGGTCAGAAGTGTATGGCTATCGTCGACCTCAACCAGATCTGGTTCATCGATAACAAGTTCGGTGTGACGATCCGTCTCCAGCAGACCCTCCTCGAGCAGTCTGCCAAGCTCCCCTCCTTTGCCTTCAAGGGTCTCGATCTCCCTGATGAAGATGATGTCGATGTCGATGTCGAAGAGGAGGAAGAGGTTGATGATCAGTAAAAAAATCCAATTACTTCGTAATTGTCTCCCCCCTATTCGTAAGTTGAAACAATCTTCTTACGAATATAAAAAAAACTCAGTATACTGTAAAACAATATGATCGTTGTCATCGTCATGATGTTCTGCATGGTCTTCATCGCGATAGGGGCCTACCTCTTTCTGAACCGACCCCAGGAGGGTGACGAGTGTGCAGCTAAAACACCGGACGATAACGCCTTAACTTACGAAATCGATGACGAGGGAAAATGTGTACTCAAGAGCTGTAAGTCGGGTTACATCAAGTCTGGACAAGAGTGTATCGTCGAGGAGGACGATAGTCCCGCCTGCCAGGATGATCAGACTTTTGCTGGTCAGACTGGCACGTTTACGTGTGAGAGCCTTGACGACTTTAAACCAGAGGGGGCTACTTGGTGGGGTACTTGGATTAACAATTCTGTTCCAGTATCCAGTGAAGAAGCTACTGCACAGGGATTTTCACACACTTTCCATGAACTTAGCTCCAGTCCAACAGAGAAAAAGTACATTGCGATGCGCAAAACTGATCAACATTGTAAGATGGTTCAGTTTGATATTACAAAGAGTGGTAACACCTGTAGTTATGCAATTAATGACGCTGGGTACGCCGGTTATGGTGGTGGAGGTATGGGGGCCACTGAAGCCTGTACAGCGACGACAGATGCTGAAGTTATTGCAAAGTGGAACGCGAAGACTCCCGTCGCTTCCGCTAGAAACGCAACCACTGATACGGGGTATGGTCTCAAATCCCTCGACTATTCGATGTACTGTTAAAAAAAATGAGTAAACACTATTAAATTCCTGTATTCGTAAGTTGAAACAATCTTCTTACGAATATAATAATGAACACTGAGTTGAAGAAACTACTCAGGGGAAAGAAGGCGTGCGACCCCGCATCCCACCTCTGGTTGAAAAAGAAAAACGGAACCATGACCAAAGGTGCTGTGAAGATTGGTGAGGGTCAGTATGGTAAGGTGTATCGTGGATGTGTAGACGATGGATGTGAAAAGTA
>Ga0075480_10000591_pt1 | contig 21821 bp, 24 predicted proteins | sample DEB08_DNA_7_FD_81590 | JGI IMG/M metagenome (GOLD analysis project Ga0075480, IMG submission 81590) | Aqueous microbial communities from the Delaware River and Bay under freshwater to marine salinity gradient to study organic matter... | ecosystem: Environmental > Aquatic > Marine > Coastal ... | reverse complement strand
GGTGAAAATGTTTCCAGAATAAGGCTTCTATCTTTTATAAAATATAATTCACTTTGAAAGTAACCGTTCAGCATAACTTTGTTGCTTCTTGGAATTTCTGAATAGCTAAAATCAGGTTGATGATAATCTAATTCTATTTCGTTTGAATCAAAGTTAGTTAGGTTTAATTTTCTAAATATATTTTTTGTATAACTTCCATATTTTTCTTCTTTTAACATTGGAAAGAGGGGCATTAAATTGTTTTGATTTGCATAGCTGATAACTGTAGCAATTTGAAACATTTGATTAGCGAGTCCATAATAATGAATACCGCCAATTTCTGATGGCCCAACTAATTTACATGTTACAAAATTCATTTGAATTATTCATTTAAGTTTACATAAATGAATTTATTTTCTTAAAAATTACTTAGAAAAAAATATTTCTATTCAGATTAAAATGTTTTTACAGATGAAAAAAGAACTAACAATTTTAATTCCAACATTTAATAGAGAAAATCTTCTAAATAGAGCTATTGAATCATTATCCCAACAAAATCAAGATATTAAAATACATTGCATAGTTTCAGACAATGCCAGCAAAGATAGTACAACAGAAGTAGTATCTAAATGGAAAAATCATAGTAAAAATTTGATTATTTCATATAAGAAACATTTTCAAGAAATTGAACCATTTTTAAATTGGAAATCAATGATTGATTATATCGATACGGATTATTCAAAGTTCCTGTTTGATGATGATTGGTTAGAAAATGATGCATTGAGCACTATGTTAAGTGACATTAATATTCTTAATGCTGACAGCATAATTTACAATACTAATATTTACGCAAAAACAAAAAAATTTGTACCAATATCTAATTATTATGATCAACAAGATTTAAAGTTAACAACTCAAAATGTAATAGATTCAGTTTTAAGAAATTCAAAACCATTTCCAGTTACACCTTCAGCAGCAATTCAATCTTCTACTCTTTTGAAAAAAGCTATGCAGTTTTCCGAAGTAAACACTGAATGTACTAAAAAAATTATAGGCAATGATTTAATTATGAATTTTTACCCAGTTTTTGTAGGAAAGCACTCTCACTATAAAAACGAAAGTATTGTAAATCTTTGGGGTGGAGAAGATTCAATTACCATCAATACAACAAATGGACGATTGTTAAGTTTCTGTTATTTAAAATCTCTTATATATTTAATAGAAAAAAATGAAATATCGTTGGATAAAAATCAAGCAAGAAAAATCAACAATAAAATATTTATTAATAACTTTAGGTCTATTTATGATAAAGAAACAACTAAATTTAGTAACTCAGATATTTTTCATTCAAAAATATCTTTAAAAGAAATATTTGCAAAATTTTCTAAGAAAAAATAGTTATTACTTAGAAAGAAAAATTTTAATCAAATTTTTAATATAATCTAAATTTAATTTGTAGTTAACAAAACGTTTCACTTCATAGTATAAATTATTTTTTGGCAACAAAATTTTTTTAAAATAGTTATCACCACTAATTTGGTTAAATTTATGGACTTCTTTCTTTAGAAATACAATTTCTTTACGCATATCATGACCTGAAATTCTTATATTATGACCATGTTGATTTTGCTTAGGCACTTTCCATAATTCCATTCTTTCTGGTTGGTACCTATATTTTGTTAAGTAAAAAGAAAAACCACATACATAAAGTTCTTTTATATTAGAATTTAATAGTTCGTAGATTGTTAAAGCCCCCGTGCTGGGGTTACAGCCAAACAATTCATATTTTTCTTTAAAGCTGGGTTTATCAGTTTGATAAAAGGGGACATCAATATTTAGTTGTTTATAATAGGTTTTTACTTCTTCTGTAGAACTATTATCTAATGGATTAAAATTAAACTTGTCTCTAGGACTTACAATAAGTTTCAAATTTTCAATATTTATTCTTTTTAACATTTCTCTATAAAAACTAATAGATTGCTCTGATATTGACAGGAATGATATGTCAGTTCTTGATCCATAATCACAAAAATATTTTTGTGAAACACCTAGTTCATTCACCCTTACAACGGTATCAAAAGAATCGATAAATTTTCCCATACCTTTATTGATTAAGTGCGGAGATGGGCCTACCAATACAACTCTCTTATTGTCTAGATACTCTGATTTCATAAATTTTATAATTTCTTAATCATTAAGCATTTCGACAATTTCTACTCTTACTTTGTCAGGATCTAAGCAGATAAAAACTTTAGCAATACCTTCAGATGATAATACGGGCTTGCTCAAAACAGTAACATTATTCGACACTAAGTGTTGGTAGGTGAAATCAGCATCTTCTACTCTTAGTGCAATATGAGGTAAGCCGACATTAATTATAGATAGATTATATGGTTCAGTTTTATGTGTCGGATATTCAAGCAGCTCCAAGACAGTACCATCGACCATTTTAAGCTTGATGAAATGGGCGGTTGCATTTTTTAAATTAGTTATTTCATTAGTATAGTCACTACTATCTTCAAATTCCTGAATTACTTCAAGCCCCAAGATGTCTCTATAAAATAAGAGAGATTTATCAATATCCTCAGTAATTATACCAACGTGTCGAAATCCAACTACATGTTTTTTCATAATGAATTAAGTGTAATATAAATAATTAGGTTGTTAATATTACATCTATGAGTAATTACGCAGATATAATCTATCCACCAGATGAAAACAACCAATACCCCCATAAATTAGCCGAATATTTATTTAATAGATTTATGAAGAAATATCAAAGTAAAGAATATACCCCAAAAATATTGGATATCGGCTGTTCGAGGGGGAACGCTCTAAAAAATTTTGCTAGATTTGGCGATTTTGAATTATACGGTATTGACAGAAGGGAAGAAGAGCATGATGGATTTGTTTTCAAAGAGTGCGATTTGGAAAATGAAAAAATTCCATTTCCAGACAATACTTTTGACATCATATATAATAAATCAGTCTTAGAACATGTGTTTAATGCAGAAAATTTTTTAAAAGAGTCTTTGAGAGTTTTAAAACCTGGAGGAACTTTTATTGGTTTAACTCCTGACTGGGCAGCGCAAAGTCAGATATTTTGGGATGACTTTACACATGTAAGGCCATTTACAAAAAAAGGCTTGAGAGATGGACTTAATATTATTGGATTTAAAGATGGTAACTGCGAATACTTTTATCAACTACCATTCACATGGAAGTATCCTAATTTAAAATTTATTCCTAAGTTAATAGCTGCAATCACAACTGATTCAATGAAATGGAAAACTAGAGAACATCGTAATACAAAAGATAGAAAATTAATTAGATTTTCAAAAGAAATTATGCTTTTGTCTTATGGAAGTAAATAATTTACTGTCTTAATTAAACCAATTGAATAAATCTTTATGTTTATCGTCAATATAAATATCAGCAGTTGGTTTTCCTAAATGTAATTCGTGAAATTTTATATTCCATGTGTTGAGTTGTTGTAAAGTTAGATTTTCCCATTTTTCACCAGTTGTAGAACCTCTTGCTGTATAGAAAATAATTTTATTTCCATCTTCGTAGAGTTTATTAATTTTAGCTATTCTGTCATGAAAAGGGACTGCATTCATATAATCGCCATCTGTATTTGAACAGATTGTACCATCTATGTCGAAACAATAAATTTTCACTATTTCCAATACCTGAGCTTTTTTTCGACCTCTTTTTCCATTTCAGTAATTTCTTTTACGCCAGTTCCATATACGGTATTAAATTTATTTATCATATCTACAAGCGATTGAAAACCTTTTTTTTCTAAAGAGGCTGCTTGATCAGAGCCATACATAGATCTATCTAAAGTAATGTGTCTTTCTATCGAAACTGCACCTAAACATACTGCCATTAGTGATGGAGACACTGAAGTCTCATGACCAGAGTAACCAATATTTAAGCCGTAACGATCTTTTAATGTACTTAACATTTTTAGATTTAGATTTTTTTCGGGAGATGGATACTCGGAGTTAGTATGCATCAGAACTAAGGGGCATTTGTACTTGGAGAATATACTAACTAGTGTATCAATTTCTTCAATAGTACACATTCCTGTTGACGCAAAGGTTGGCTTTTGTTCACTTGCTACAAAATCAACAAATTCTAAATTTGTAGCCATTGCGGAAGCAATTTTATTAACAGGATGTTTATATTTGTTTAAAAACTCTTGGCTTTTAATATCCCAAGCAGAAGCAAACCATATAATTCCAACTTCTTTACAGTATCTATCGATTTCATCATATTCTTCTTCATTAAATTCTAATCCATTTTTCTGATCTCTTTGAGTTGTTCCCCATGGTGATTCACGATAAAGGGCTAGTGACTCTTCTGAATATACAATATCTACACTTCTTTTCTGAAACTTTACAGCATCTACTCCTATCTCTTTGCTAGTGTCAATTAATTTCTTTGCGATGTTTATATCACCATTATGGTTAATACCAATTTCTGCAGATATAAACACTTTTGAACTACCTAAATTAAAATTTTTGTTAAAACAATCCATAACTATATAGTAACTTTTATTAATTCTATTACTATTTAATTATGAATTGTTTAGGAATAATCACAGGAGCTGATGGGCATTTAGCCAAAAATGTAATAAATGTTTTAGATAATTATTGTGATAAAGTTTTTCTTACAGATATCACGTATGACAAAGAAACTATCCAGAAAAATAAATATGAAAAGATTAATTTGGATGTTACGGACGAACAAAGCGTAAAAAGTTTTTTTCAATCGATTGATTATAGTGATTTCAATAAAAGCATTTTGATTAATATGGCTGCGATAGATTATAAAGTTAGCGAAGATGGTCCAGAATTTAATTGGAGTATTGAGAATTCTAATATAGACAATTTAAGACAAAGTTTAGATGTTTCTTTGGTGGGTACTTTTTTAGTTAGTAAATATTTCTGTATCAACTCCGTAGAAAATAATTTGATATCTTATGTGTTAAATTTTGCTTCTGACTTAAGTATTTTGATTTCTAATGACTCTGTTTACAACTCTTTTGATAATCATAAGCCTGTTGATTATGCAATTGCAAAGCATGGATTGTTAGGGCTAACTAAATATTTTGCTGTTTATTATGCAAAAAACAATATACGAGTAAATGCAATTTCTCCATCTGGAGTTGCAAACAATCAAAGTAAGGAATTCGTAGAAGCATATGAAAAACTAGCACCTATGAATAGAATGATTGAAGCTCAAGAAATTGAAGGGGCAGTAGATTTTCTAATTTCTGATAAATCGAGTTTTATAACTGGACAAAACATTATCCTTGATGGGGGAAAATCTCTTTGGTAAATATGAATAATAAAAAAATTATACAGTATCTTGAAGAATCTCGAAATGTAGCTGAAAAACAGTTTGATATGGTTGAAGATTTTATTGAAATTGCAGAAAATGTTAAAACGAGAATGGAAAGGGGTGGTATATTATTCTTTTGTGGAAACGGTGGTTCGGCAGCAGACTCACAACACCTTGCTGCTGAACTAATTGGCAGGTTTAAAAAAAATAGAAAACCACTTAAGTCAGTTGCTTTAACTACTGACACTAGCATTATTACATCTAACGCAAACGATGTAGGATATGACTCAATTTTTTCTAGGCAAATTGAAGCATTAGCAAGCGATTGTGATGTACTAATAGGAATTTCAACATCGGGAGAAAGTAAGTCAGTTTTAAATGGAATTATGGAAGCAAAAAAAATTGGGTGTCTAACTATTGGATTTAGCAAAGAAGGGCAAAATTCTCTAAATAAATTAGTAGATTATTCAATAAGAGTTCCCTCAGATGAAACAGGAGTAATACAGCAAAGTCATATTACTTTTGGCCAACTTCTTTGTTATTACTTAGAAGAAACCTTAACGTGAATTATTAGTATGTCTAAAACAATTTGTATTATTCCAGCCAGGTCTGGCTCCAAGGGTATAGTTGACAAAAATATAATAAATTTAGGTGGCCATCCCTTAATTGCATGGTCTATTAAAGCTGCACTAGAGACAAAGTTAATTAATCAGGTATATGTTTCAACTGATTCAGAAAATTATAAACAAATTGCAATAAAGTATGGCGCAACTGTTCCATTTTTAAGACCAAGTAATATATCTAAAGACGACTCTACAGATATTGAATTTGTACAGCACTTCCTTAACTATCTTGAAAGTGTGAATATCATGCCTGAGTTATTAATTCACTTGAGACCAACTACCCCTCTAAGAAATCCAGACGTTATAGACAAAGCAATAAAAACATTTAAGAAGGATCAATATACTTCACTGAGGTCAGTTCATAAGATAAGCACACCTATTGAAAAAATATTTAAACTAAGAAACGGAGTTTTAGAGTCTTTTCTTGATGAAACCAGTGAGCTTGATGAATACAACAAGCCAAGGCAAGAATTTATTCAAGCGTATGAAGCTAATGGGTATATTGATATATTAAATACAAACTATATTCAAAAATATAACCTGCTCCATGGAAATAAATGTAAAGGGTTTGTTACTAAAAGAACACATGATATAGATGAGGCAGATGATTTTAATGAGCTAGAATATTTTTTAAAGAAAAACAAGATAGATATAAATAAGCTAGAAAAATTATGAGTGTATTAAATAATAAAAATTGCTTTTTGTCTGGGGCAACAGGAGGTGTTGGGGAAATATTTGCAGAGAAATTAGCTTCTAAAGGCTGCAACCTATTTCTTACCTCAACTTCAAACAAATCACTACAAACCCTTTGTGATAATATTCAATCTAAATATGATGTAGAGGTATTTTTTGAGAGTTCAGATTTCACTAATACTGAATCAGTTATGAACGTAAGTAAAGTTGCATTAGAAAAGTATGGAAATATTGATGTTTTAGTTAATTCTGCTGGAATATTTGAGCAAAAACCAATTGAAGATACCACAAATGAAGAATTTTTTAATACTCTTAACACAAATTTGTATGCTCCTTATTATTTTGCAAAGACATTTTCAATTGGAATGAAAGAAAAATCTTGGGGCCGTATCGTTAATATGGGATCATCCTCGTCCTATAAAGGTATAAAAAATTCAAGTCTTTATTGTATATCCAAACATGGGCTAAGTGGTTTATCAAAAGTTTTAGACGAAGAATTAATTAATTACGGTGTAAGAACTCTTGAAATTCAACCTGGTTCAATAAACACAAAAATGGGACAACTTGATGAAACTCAAAATCACAGTACATTTATAGAGCCTGAAAGTTTAGTTGAGTTTACTTTACACGCATTAGAGTATGACAACAATTTGAAGCTATCAGAGGTTAAAATTTTTAGAACGAAGTATGAATAAATATTCAAAAGTAATATTTTAGTAATTTCTTATTAGGTAGGCAATTTATGAAATTGGTTAGAAGTCTTCCCGAGAATTATAAAAGTTTTGATAGAGATTTATTTCCAAGTTTGGGTAAAGAAATTACATTCAACAAACCAGAAATTAATTCATATAAAAATGTACTACTTTCTGGTTTTAATTTATTTTCAATTAACAATTTTCAGTTTTTAAATAAACTCTCAATGGCTATTGATTTTAATTTAGGTACAATAAATTTTTCAAAACAGATGCTTAGTTATATTTTTAAAAATAAAAAAATACGATACGATTCAAATTATATTTGGATAATAAATGATCATTGTTTTAATTATTATCACTGGACAGCTGAAGCACTTCCAAGACTTTTATTACTCAAAAATAACTCTATCTACAAAAAAGTGTTAATACCTAATACATGGAAAGAAAGAGATTTTATTTTCGACTCATTGAAATTATTAGGATTTACTTATGAGCTTTATAATCCGCAGTTTCTTAATTTTTTTAACCAAATTATTTCACCTAATCACTTAGGAAGCACAGGAAATTTTAATCCAAATTACATGAATATTGTCAGAAACGAACTCAAAGCTGGAAATTCTGAAAATAAAAGATTTTGGATTTTAAGAAAAATAAATCAATCAAGATACATTAAAAATATTGACAATTTTGAAAAACTCTTAAAAAAGTACAATATTGAAAAAATATTTTCAGATAATTTGGAATACTACCAAGAGATTGAATTGTTTTCAAAAGCTTCTTTTATTGGAGGGGTACACGGTGCTGGATTAGCAAATATGATATTTATGGACAAAAATTCAAAAGTATTAGAAGTAAAAACTAAAAATGTTGAAAAAAGTAATGCTTTTTATGCAATGGCAGACTCACTAGATTTAAAATATTATTATTTTAGAACGAATTCTAATGAAGATGATGATGGATTGACTTTAGACCTTGAACAATTAGAAAATGAATTATCAACTGTTTTCAAACAAAATTAGATTAAAACTTATATTTTGTATATCTATTTAGATACTTTTTTCCTGCACCTTGAAAATGAATATTAGCAATTTTGACTTTTTTGTTATTAACTATGTCATAAACTAAATTATTTCTATAAATTCTTATCTTACCTTTCTTCATCTCAAAATTATTTTTTCCAAAATAACCATCTGGGTAATTGTAATTATTCATAAAAATGTATTCTTCATTTTTTTTATCATGAAAAGGCTCTAAAAGGTTCTGCGGTTTTATAAGATTTTGTTTATACAATAAAAAATATAGTGTCATATCACATATTCCCCCAGAGATATTATTTGATTTGTGATAATTGATTTTACTTTCTATCAAATTAAATTTTGATTTGTTTATGTAAATATCTTCATATAGCTGTGAAAATTTTGAGCAAAACTCTAAATCTATAAGTCCAGCGTGAATTGAACCTGCCATTCCAAATTGTTCTTGATTTGTCGGTATTATATAGGCGCTGCTACTAGTAAAGTTAAAATTGTTAATCCCAGTAAGCATTACATTATCACTATCAAGGTAAAAAATTCTTTCTAAATTAAACTTCTTAATAAAAGATTCAATTAATAAAACTCTTTCGAAGCAAAACCACTCAAATTCAAAAGAATTAGAGCTATAATTTATAAAATTATTTTTGTATAGTTCTATTTTTTTACTTTTTTGGAATATTTTTATATCTATAAATGTAATATTTTCATTATCAATTTCTAAAAACCGAACCGAATCATCTCCAATTAAATAAACATTGTTGTATTTAGAAGTAATCTCTAAATTATATTTTAGATAGGGTTGGTAACCTGTATGTATAATTAAACAATCTATATCTTTTTCACTCATTATCATTTTTTAATTTTAAAATTTCTTTTTTTACAAACAACATATCTGGAAATTTATTTGTTTCAATCAATTTATAGCCATTAATTAAAAGTTGAAAAATAATTTTTGAAGCTTTTAGATAGGGCTTTAAGTTACTGGTGTGTAATTCATCAAATTCAACTAATATCTGCTCAGGGAAAATTTTTTCTTTTATCATAAAAGGCAAGACCTGATTTTCCGCAGCTCCTTCAATATCTAATTTTATAAGCTTAAGGCTATCAATATCGTATTTTTTTATAATGTCCTTTACTGTTATTGTTTCAACCTCAATTTGATAATCTGTTTCTTCATCAACATTCTGCCAATTAGAAATACTGTAACTAACATGTTCTAAATTCTCTGGTGGGAAAAATTTCACAGTTACATTATTTTTGTCATATAAGGCAAATTCTTCAACCTCAATTTGATCAGAAGTTATTTTACTCAAATCGTAAGCACTAATTGGCTGATTTCCTCCTTCAACATAATCTTTAGTTTTTGTATTTCCTAAACCATCAAAAACTTTTTCAAGATGATTTATCGATCTTGGTGTTGGGTCAACAAGAATTACTCTACCCATGTATAAATTTAAGAATTCTATATCAAAGGAAATATCCTCTCCGCATCCACCAGAGATTATTGTTTGACCTTGAAAACTATTATCTTCAATAAAGTTCCAACCACCATAAATAGAGCCAAGTCTAGTTGTTTTAAGAGATTGACCAATTTTATAAACAACATAACGAAAAACTCGTATGTATAATTTAACTAAAATTTTACTTATATTTTTAAACACAAACTTTATTCCATTACTCTAAAAGTCTGTCCATTTGAATAGGAATCAAAAAATAAAATATTTCGATCAGCAAAAACTTCATAAAAACTTTTGGCAATATAGTTACCATTTTTATCGATACTAGAAAAGTCATCAATCATAATAAACCCTCCATTAGATATCTTTTTTTTAATATACTTAAATGCTGTTTCTGCTGACTCATAAATATCACAATCTATAAAAGCAAATGATATATTATTTATAGAAGCCAGCTCTTTTGTGGCAACACTATCCTCAAAAAAACCTTCAACAATGTGAACATTTTTATACTTTATAAAAGGTTTTTCAACTTTCTTTTTTGAGCTTTTAAAATTTTCTGATAAATAAAAATCATGATTCTCTACAGGAAAACCACTAAATGAATCGAGTCCCCAAAAATTTTTATCACTAAAAATTTCTAGCTTTTTAGTTACATTTACAGAATGAAGTAGCGATTTACCTTTAAAAATACCAAACTCGACATAGTCGCCTTTTATTGAATCTAGTTTTATGTTGAACCAAATTTTATAAATTTGGTAAAATTTTGCAAAGTTATGAAGGTTGACTCCACTGATTCGTGTTGTTAAAAAACTAAGTATTTTTGTTTTTAATTTTAATAACCAATTCATACGTTTATGATAACTTAATTAATGTTAATAGCTCTTTTTAATCTAAAAGCAATTTATTTTTTGATGTTTAAATATGATTTGATTAATTTTTTAATCATAAAAATCCATTTTTTAGTTTTAAAAACAATAGTATTACCTGCTTTTAGATCACTAAAAACATAATCATGAATATTCGGAAGAGACTTAATCCAATCTTCTCTTCCCTGCACCACACTGTTATATGCATTTATAGAAATTTCTTCAAGGTTGATATCATCTAAGATGATTTCCTCTGGATTGGAAAGATCATAAAGAATTCCATTTCTAAAATTTTCAATATAGTCAACATAGGGATGATTATTTGGAGCAATCACGATTTTCCCTTTTTTCATAGAGTCAATAAATGATGCTCCATCACCTTCAAAAGGTCTTGGCGCAATATATATTCCAAAATTATCTAAAAAATCTAAATAGTCACTTCTGTTTTCAAACCATTTCGAAAATGTAATGTTGTACTTATCAACTTCTTCTTTTTGAGGCTTAGACGGAGTATGATTAGGGTCATGGTTTTCGTGAATATTAAGATTTTTAATTTTATAATTTTTTAATAATGTTATTACAGTTTTGTAATCTAAAGTTTCAACTCTATTCCAAAAAAATATTTTGTTAAAATCTTGATTTTGATATTTGTCAGGTTCTGGAAAAAGTTTAATTTTTAGTGAGTTCAGACCCAGCTTTTTTAATGATTCATAAATACCTATAGATGGTGAAAGTATTTTTAGATTAGCTGTATAAATCCATTCATTTAATCCCCAGTGCCGTGAATGATCATACATAGGTATAAAAATGATGTTTTTACAGTCTATATTTTGTAGAAGGCTTTTGGATATTAGCTGAACTATTATTACTAAATCATAGTCATTAATTCTTGAACTAAATTTTTTGTAATTGGGATTTCCTTCCCATTCGTCGTTGAAATAATAGTCAATTATAAATTTGTTCTTATCTCCAAATATTTCATCCGCATACATCTGTCCAGATTTTGTAAATTTATGATATGAATGTGTGATTAATGCAATTTTCTTCATCTATTAAAATAATTTTTTACAATATTTGTAATGTAAATTAAATCTTCTTTACCTAAGCTTGGGTAGCTTGGCAAGCTAATTCCTTTTAAGCCAAGCTCACGAGAAACAGGAGTGTCATTGTTTGTTGTTTTATATATTTCTAACTCATTTAGAGGTACAAAAAATGGTCTGCTGTCGACACCAGACTCTCTTAAATATTTTGCGAGGCCATTTCTCTCTTCATATGAATTGCAAACTAAAGAACATAGCCAGTAAGTTGAAAAAACATTTTTATTAATTTTTTGAAAAGTTAGATTTTTAATTGAGGCTAATTCTGATATATACGTATTAGCAATTTCTCTTTTCTTTTCTATTATCTCATCTATAGATTCCATTTGTGCCAATCCAATAGCAGCACTTATATTCGTCATTCTGTAGTTATACCCAACAACACTATGTGTGTAATATTCTTTAGCATTTGTGTCTAATCCATGATCTTTGTAAAGGTTAATTAAAGAAGCTAAATTTTTATCATTGGTACAAACTAAACCTCCTTCGCCAGTAGTAATAGTCTTATTTCCATAAAAGCTAAAGCAAGAAACATCACCAAAACTTCCAGTGAGTTGTTTTTTGTACCTGGTTCCAATTGCTTCTGCATTGTCTTCTATCAAGTAAAGACTATATTTTGAACAAATATTTTTTAATTTTTCCATTTCACATGAATTTCCATAAAGATGAACTGCAATAATGGCTTTTGTTTTTGAGGTAATTTTATTTTCCACATCTTCGGCGTCTAACATATATGATTCTTGATCAGAGTCTGCAAATATTGGTGTCGCCCCACAATAGGAAACAGCATTAGCAGTAGCAACAAAAGTTAATGATGGCAAAATAACCTCGTCACCTTCTTTTATTCCAAGAGAAACCAAAGCAAGATGCAGAGCTGTGGTTCCACTTGAGCATGAAATTGCATACTTGGTTCCAATATAATCTGATACAGAGTTTTCAAACATTTCGATATATTTTCCTAAAGAAGAAATCCAACCCCCGTCCAGACAGTCGTTCACATATGCCTTCTCTTTTTCCGTTATTAAAGGCTGATAAATTGGATACTTTAAAGGCGTATTTTTCATAAAATTTATTTACTAATTAACTAAATTGTACACTTTAAAAATAAATGTATTCAAATCTTATTTTTTATTATATGAACTAAAATTTACTTAAAGTGAATCATACAATTTTTATAATAGGAACTAGGCCTGAAATCACAAAAATAGCTCCAATAGCTAATAATTTAAATAGCAAAATTTTGTTTACTGGTCAGCACTTTAGTAAAAACATGTCTGATGGATTTTTTGACCTTATTAAAAACAGAGAAATTATAAATTTAAATTTAAAAAGATTTAAAAACTTTGATAACAATATACGGTTTATAGCTAATCAATTAGAAATTAAATTAAAAAAATTAAATGCAAATAAAATAATAGTTCAGGGCGATACAAACACAACACTTGTTGGAGCAATAGCCACTAAAACTCTTAATAAAAAATTATATTTTATCGAATCAGGAATGAGAAGTTTTGATATATCGCAAATTGAGGAGTACAACAGGGTAATTACATCTCATCTTGCAGATATTAATTTCTGTAATCATATTACAAATAAAGCAAACCTTTTAAATGAAGGCGTAAGTAAAAGTAAGATTCTTGTAACTGGTAGCACGGTATATTCAGCTGTTAACTTAGTAGATTCAAGTATTGAATCAATTGGCGAAAAAAAATATATTTTACTTACACTTCATCGTCCAGAAAATGTAGATAAAAAAGAGAAGCTTCTAAATTTGCTAAAAACTATAAACAAACTTAATTACAGAGTAATATTTCCAGTACATCCAAGAACAAAAGCTAATCTTGATAAATATGATATTCAAAAACTAGAGAATATTAAATTTCTAAAACCTAAAAATTATAAAGATTTTATTGAATTAATAAAATATTCAAAATTTATAATATCTGATTCAGGCGGAGTGCAGGAAGAGGCTGCAATTTACAGAAAGCCTCTACTAATTCCAAGACAATATACAGAAAGGCCAGAAATGTTAAATAAATTCAATTTACTCGTAAAAAATAATAAAGAACTATTAATGCAATCAAAAAATATTTTGAATGGTAACTCTAGTTTAGAAAAACCTTTATTAGCTAATCCATTACTTTATGGAAAAATGAAGCCAATAGAAAATATAATTAATGGAATTAATAACAAGTAATTCTTAAAGTTTTTATAAAGATTGTTTTCTATTTGATTAAATCAAAACAAATTTTTCCAGCGATAGCCTCAAACACTATAATAGTTTAATGAGCTTCTTAAAAAATTCTGATATTGAAAATATTCTTGGTAGAGAACAACACAAAGAGCTGTTATCTATTAATGGTCAAACTTTAGATTATAAAAAAATCTTAATTACAGGATCAGGAGGAAGTATAGGCAATGCCTTAATAAGCAGGCTTGAAAAATTTGATGGAGAAATTTTACAAACAGATATAGTTGAAGGTTTCGAATATTTGGATGTAACAGATGAAACCGCTATCAAAAAAGTTCTCGATTCGTTTAGTCCTGACTTGATATTTCATCTAGCAGGTGCAAAACATGCTCCAGAGGGTGAAGTAGATACTTGGAACACTTTTGAGATTAATACAATTGGCACAAACAATATTATCAAGAACATAGGTAATTCATGTAAATTTATTTTGACTTCAACTTGTAAAGCTACAAATCCTGAAGTTGTATATGGTGCTAGCAAATTGATTGCAGAACGAATGGTGTTAAATGTTGGAGGAAGTGTTGCAAGGTTTTTTAATGTTATTGAGACACAAGGAAATGTATTTGAAATTTGGAATAAAACTCCAAAGAATGATCCAATCAACGTAGCATCAATATGTGAACGACATTTTATTTCATTAGAGGAATCTATTGGGCTGATACTTTTTACAGCAAATGAAAAACCTGGAAGATATATTGTAAATTCAAGTGCTCTTATAAAAATTAATGATGTTGCAGAAAGAATATATCCCAACAGAGAAAAAATAATCATAAATCCTAGAAGGGGAGATAGGATATCAGAAAAGTTTCTATCAAGTTCAGAAAGTATTGAAAAATACTTACTAAACAATACTGTGATTAAAGTTAAGAGCATTCACGACTCTTAATTAGCTCTTTTTAAAAATTTAATAATAATTAAAATATAATAAAAAGGGTGAAAATTAAAAAATCTTTATCAATATACATTCCTCTCTACAACGAAGAAGAGGGGGTTAAAAATTTATATGAAAAATTAGAACTTGTAGAAATAGAATTAAAAGCTATAAGTAATTTTAAAATAATTTTGGTCGATGATGGTAGTGAAGATAATACTTTGATCAACTTATTCAAATATTTTCAAAAAGAAAAATTTAAAGTAATTAGTCATGATAAAAATAAAAACCTAGGTGGTTTTTTAAAAACAGCAATAGAAGATTGTGAAACCGAATACATATCGTTTCTTGACAGTGACTGCTCTTATTCACCTCAACTCTTGGTAGGTATGTTTAAAAAATCACTGGAAGGTTTTGATATTGTAAATGCTTCACCATATCATCCAAAAGGTAGTGTTAAAGATGTAGGAAAAATTCGATTGTTTTTGAGTAAAAGCATTAACTATATTTATGGACTAATTATCAAGAAAAAAATATACACAACCAGCTCAATTTGTAAAATATACAAAACTGAACTGGTTAAAAAAATTGATATCACAAGAGATAATTTTGTAGCTATAACTGAATTGTTTACAAAATCATCAACATTTACAAATAAAATCTACGAATTTCCATGTGAGCTTACTCCAAGAGAATACGGAAAGTCAAAAATGAACATATCAAGTAATATTTTTGATCATATTAAGTATTTAATGAATCTTTTAAGATATATAAATTAATAAATTTTATTCTACTTAAGATTTAAAAAGGTAAAATTTTTAGATATGAATAATTTTATATCTATCGCTAACCCTCAAAGAGAATTGTCAAAGATTCCAAAATTTTATGAAGATTTTAATAAACAACTCAAATCTGGAGTATTTGTGGGCGGCAAAAATTTAGATTTACTCGAAAAATCATTGGCTAATTTTTTAAAAGTTAATTATTGCTCTACATTGAATTCTGGAACAGATGCTCTGATTCTTTCACTGATTGCTCTTGATATTGGACCAGGTGATGAAGTTATTGTTCCATCATTTACATACTTTGCTACAGTCGGTGCTGTTTTACAAGTAAATGCAACTCCTGTATTTGCAGACATAGAAAAAGACTCATTTTGTATATCTTTGAATACTATTAAAAAATTGGTAACAAAAAAAACAAAATGTATAATTCCAGTTCATTTGTATGGTTATGATGCAGACATTAGAAATATTATTAATTTTGCAAAAAATAACAACATTAAAGTTATAGAAGATACTGCGCAAGCATTTGGTAGCAAGTCTGAAGATAATAATTATTTAGGAACTTCTGGAGACATAAATGCATTTTCAAATTTTCCAAGTAAAACACTTGGAGGTATTGGTGATGGTGGATTTATAACCACAAATAGCAAGACTTTGTACGAAAAAATAAATATGCTTAAGAACCATGGCCAAGTAGAGAAGTACAATCATGAAATTTTAGGTAGAAATTCAAGACTGGATTCTTTAAATGCATATGTTTTGAATGAAAAATTAAAAATATTTAATCAAATTTCAAAATCTAGAATAGAATTTACAAACTTTTACATTAAGATTTTTGAAGATGTAGATTTTATAAAAATAAATAAGTTCAGCAAAAATACATTACTAAATTACTTTACTGTTCTTTTGCCAAAAAATATTAGAAATGAATTTAAAGACGAATTAAATAGAAATGGAATTGAGGCAAATATTTATTATGACAAACCAATTCACCTCCAAAATGTAATAATTGACTCTAATACTACATTAAAAAACAATAATCTAGTTAATACTGAAAATGCAAAACTAGAAGCATTAACGCTACCACTTTATCCTTTTCCATTAAAACAAGAGTTACAACATATTAAAAAAAATCTAAATAAACTTATAGATCAATACAGAAACATTAAATTATAAATTTTTTAAAGAGATCTTAAAAACTCTTCAGCTTGTTGCTTTATTTTATCTTTCAATTTTCCATCTAATTTAGATCTTTCAAAGCCAATTTGATTTATTTTTTTTGGACCTGATGGATTTCCTGTATAAATTATTCCAGATTTTAAGGTATCTTTAGCTAAAGAATTAGCCCCAAGTAAACTCAAGTCACCCACAGTGCAGTTTTGGTGAACAACACTATTTGCACCCAAATAAACTTCTCTTCCAATAGTTGCATTGCCTAACACCCTAACACCCGATGTGATGACAGATTTTTCACCAATTAAGCAATCATGAGCTATAAATGTATGACTCATTATGTAGCACTCTTTATCTATTTCAGTGTTTTTTTTAGTTCCTAAATTTATTGAAACAAAATTATTAATTATTGTATGTTCGTTTATGACAAGTCCAGACTTAAATTCATTATTTATTATTTCTGGATCTGTACCAACAGAGCAATGACTACCGATTTTAACATTATCTTTAATTATTGTTCCAGAGTGGATTACTGTGTATTCACCAATAGAAACGCCTTTTCCAATTTCGGTATCTTTATGGATAATTGCAGTTTTGTCAATCAACACAGGTTAATTATAAATATGAAATTTTTCCAATTCTTATAGTTAATGAAATAAATGTTTTTTTCTAATTAAATAAACCATATTTATTAAAAATAAGACAAAATAAATTAAGTTAAAAAAAGGTATTTTAATATCTTGAATATAAGGTGAATCGTATACAAAACCATTATTAACTGCCTCTAAACATTCTTTTTTACTTTGTGGAGTGAAACTATTACCTTCAGAATTAATTAATGTTTGTAAAGATAAATTATTGCGGTCATTGTACAGCTCTTCATTGTATAAATCTATATAAGCTGGGGTGTATATGATTTGATCAAATTCACAAATGTCTATTGCTTTATTGTTACAATTACTTTTATCAAATCCCTCAATAAAAAAAGCATTTATATAACACGTATCGATATGTTGATTTTTTTCATTAATAAATTCTATATATCCTGGTTTATCATTAGGAAGTCCATATAAGAATGAAGTTGTAAAAATAAATACACCTAAAATAAAATAACCAAATTTAGTATCCCGGTTTATTAAGTTGATTATTACAAAAGCTAAGCAAATAACTAATAAAAATGCGTAATAATGTGTTTTAAAAAGTTCAGCAGTTTCTTTATCAAACCCCTTTTGAGGTATACCGTATGCTTGAAGAAGTAAAACAAATATGCCAAAAAATGGAAAAAGGTAAAATATTTTATTTTTTTTGTCCTTAAGGCAAAAATAAAAAATAAATAAATATAGAGAGATAGTAAGAATCATTGAAAAAAACTGACGCCAATGAGTGATGTAGGAAATGCTATCAAAATTTCTCTTCATGTACATAAACGCACTATGGTCGTGATACGCATACCATTGGTAATAGTCACCAAAAGTATCAAGAACAATCATGCCTATTAATGAATTTGCGTGTGTGTGCCTGTATGGATCAAACAGTAATTCTTGAAAATTTATTGTATATAAAAAATCTGGATCAGCCACTTCTGGCGTCCATTCAACTTCGTAAGTGTGTTGATAAATATGCTTACCATTAGCATCAAAGTTTTCAATTATTATTGGTGTTAAAAATAAAACAAAAATTATAAAAAAGGTGATAAATTTTTTATTAAAAATATTGAATTTTTCTTTAAAGATTATATAAAAATAAATTAAAAGGACAGGAGCAACAATAGATGCCTTTGAAGTTAGAAGTAATGTATTGGGCAATATTGAGAAATATAAATACTTATAATTATTTTTTTCAAAAAACAACATAATTAGCAAAATAGACCATGGAAGTGATGCAAATGCAAATATTTCAGGCTTCATTGTTAATATCATGTTCAAAGTTTGCGGGAAAAAATTTAAAATTGTAAAAGTTAACAAAATAGAGTTAGTCTTAAAACCTTTTTGTCTTAGTAAATAAAATAAACCTAATAAACCTAAAAGATACAATGATACATTTGTTAGTTGAATAGCATTACTTACTAATTGGTCAGAATTATATAAACTAAAATTATCCGAACCTATTTTTATAAAAAAAGAAACAAGAAAAAAGTAAATTAACCCCTGTTCTCTTCCGGTTGTTAAATAGTCGTCGTAATAATAGGAGATATAATCTTTATAATATTGATAATCTGGTGCATAAGTCGATAGGTAGTGCAAATTTATGTTTGAGAATACAAGCACTAATGAAGATGTAAAAAGAAATAAATATCCAATATTTTTTGATTTAAATTTATTCATTATTTGAAAAATGATTTATTTCTAAATAAATAAACACTCCTGTCATTACTAGCGAGATTAACGAAATTATTATTTGTAAGAAATGCTAAAACTTCTTTTTGGTTACTTTTGGTTCCTTGTTCCAATTCAAAACCAATATCTGCAGAAATAAATTCAATGCTATTTAAAATATTTTCACATCCAATTAATACTTGTAACTCAGCACCTTCAGCTTCAAGCTTAAGCAATTTAATATCCTTATTCTTTAAACTCTCTACAGAATCAAGCCTCACGCACTCAACATCGATACCTTTACTGTACCTAGGATCTTCAAAAAGTGTTGAATCAGCTCCTTCTTTATGTACATAGAGTTTTCTAATTTCATTTTTATCAAACAATGCTATGGGGTTTTTAATCTTGTTAGAGGTATTCATTTCTAAAATCTTAAATTCACTTTCAACAGGTTCAAAGCCATAATATTCAAAATCTTGTTTATTAAAAACCTTTAATGAATGATAAATCTCACCTATATTTGAACCACAGTCAACAATAATATCATTTTTACCAAATTCTATTCTGTCAAGAAAATACATTCTACCAAGAGATTCAAAACGATTTTTTAAAGATTTAAAGTAAAACCAACCTCGCATTTTCTGAGATATAAATAATTTATAATTTTTATCTTTTACAAGTATATTACTATTTACAACTGCTTTGAACCTAACCTTATTATTAGTAATAATAAAAATAAAATTCCAAAATCTTGTATAAGTTTTTGTAGAAAAATTTAAAGCAGTGTACCTGTTGAGATTAATAATATTGTTTTTAAATTTTTCCATAAGATTACTACACCTATGTTAGCTAATAATTTTTTATGGAATCTATCTATTTACATGATTAATACAGCAAATATTATATTTGAAATGTAAGCAGTTTATTAAACAGGTAAGAATTTGGAATTTCTTCATGAACTTTAAGATTTTTAATATTTTTACTATATTCATTTTGAGACAAGTATCTAAATGAGATTTTGTGAAAATTGTTAACAAGCATGTATCCCATTTTTGACTTATTAATTATCTTATTAATTGCATTCAGTTGCATTTTTTTTGGTAACTCACTGAAAGCGTAATTACTTATAATTAAGTCATAATTATTATTACTTGCAATAGATTCTATTGTCGCAAAATGTGCTTCAAAATTTACATTATGGTCATTTAAAAATCTTTCAATAAGAAGATTTACATCAGGTAGATCAATAAAGTAATAATTTTTAATTTTAAAAAACTTGTCCAAAATTAATGCTTGACCGCCGTATCCTGCCCCTATTTCAATAACATTTTCAAAAGAAGTATTTGGGAATCTATTTTTAATATCTATAGCTATGTTTAGATATCTAAGACTTGTTGGATTTATAGAAGAATTGTTTATTGAGATTAATTCAGGACTTCCTACATTTTTAATAGCACTACAGTAATTAAATATTTCTTCGTTAGTTAGATATTTACAAAGATTTTCAAAATATGCATTGGCCAAGTCTTCTCCTACATGTTCTAGTATGTCTTTATAACCCGGATTACTTCTGAATGTTTTATAAGCTTCAGAATTATTTATTGCAGACCGAACAACATCTAAATATTCATAGTCGTTAGATGAAGAGTCGGACAGCTTGTTACGGTTTAATAGTTCATTTTTAAGACGTTTAAGGTGAAATTTTTTATATTCCATGAGTAGTCAAAAACAGAATCGAACTGTTAAATTTATTTTTATAAATAAACAAACCATTTAACTTAATGTTATCTTAGTTTAATTAATAAAATTTTTGTGTTGATAAAGTTTTGTAAAAAATTTAACTAGCAGAGTGCATAAAACATTAAAATATATTTTATGGCAAATTATGATACTCCATGCGTGATTGTTCACAGAGGTTTTAAGCCTTACTTGAAATTCAATTTGGAGATTACATCTAAAAATAATAAAGTTTTTCTAATTGGTGATGAAAGTGTCAGTAACCTAGCTTCAATAAGTGACAACATAGAGTTTGTCAACATAGATCAATATGAAACAAGAAATAGAATCATAAATCTAAAAAAATATTTTGTAAATTACAGCACCCAACCACAAGACCAAGAGTGGATGTGTTTTGAGAGGGTGTTTATAATCCATGATTTCGTATTAGAAAGAAACTATAGGCAAATTTTTCATCTTGATAGTGACAATGTATTACTTAAAAATATAAACGATTTTAAATTTGATTATTCGAATGCTTACTGTATTCCATCTTTTCAAGACAATTATCGTATGGATAGCTCAATTCACTGTGGGCTTCTAGACAAGAATTTTTTTATTGAATTTGAAAAGTTGTATAGCGACTTATATATAACTAAAAACAAGTTTCATTTAATTGAAAAAAAAATCTATTACCACAAAAGTAACAATATTAGAGGCGGCATATGTGATATGACTCTATACTTTCTTCTTCAAAATCTTAAAAAAATCAACCCACAAAATTTGATGCAACCCTTAAAAAGCAAAGCTGGTGAAGAGTTTATATTTATTAACAACTTCAATATGGCTGAAGGATTTTATGATTTTAATAATTTTGAGATGAGAAGAAAAAAAATTAAGTTGTACAATGG
>Ga0075480_10000588_pt1 | contig 21953 bp, 24 predicted proteins | sample DEB08_DNA_7_FD_81590 | JGI IMG/M metagenome (GOLD analysis project Ga0075480, IMG submission 81590) | Aqueous microbial communities from the Delaware River and Bay under freshwater to marine salinity gradient to study organic matter... | ecosystem: Environmental > Aquatic > Marine > Coastal ... | reverse complement strand
TGTCTACTAGATTTAATCATGTCATGACATCTTCCGTCCAACATTCAGCTGACACCGTTGATAAGGCTCTTGCCACCGCCGATCTTCGGGTGCTTGTTGCCTGCCTCTACCACCTCACGGGAGATGCAAGGTGGCTGAGTGAAGAGATGCAACCACAACGAGATGTTCGTCTCGTCGCAGACCCGATGGCGGGCTTCAGTCAGGAGACTGCTGACTTCATCAAAAATGCCGTTCGCGACTGGCTCCTGTCAGACACATTGACACCAGCAGTGAGCGATCCAGGTCCGGACACATTCGGCAAGATGTTGTCATTCTTTCTTGGCGAGGAAGTGCCAAGCGAATATATCCCAATGATTCGGAAAGACTTCGGCTACTCCCCCGAGGCAACTGCACGGACCATCGGGGCAACGCCGTCACCTCGTCCACGCATTGCGATCATCGGTGCCGGCGCATCTGGACTTTGCCTCGCCCACCAACTCAACAACGCCGGGCTTGACTGGCATCTTTACGAAAAAAATGAAGATGTCGGGGGCACCTGGCAAGAGAATCGTTACCCAGGTTGCGGCGTCGACACACCCAATCACTTCTATTGCTACTCATTTGCGCCGAACCCAGACTGGACACACTTCTTCTCAGGTAGCGGCGAATTGTTGAACTACCTCGAACGATTCGCCGACAACAACAACCTGCGTGACCGAGTCACTTGCGGCACCCGCGTGCAGTCAGCAACCTGGGACGAGACGAACAACATCTGGGACATCGAACTCGTCGACAGAACCGGATCACGCCACGAAACTGTCGAGATTCTTGTCAGCGCCACCGGCCATTTCAATCAGCCCGTGACACCGACGTTCGCAGGTCAAGAGTCGTTCGCCGGCGAAATCGCCCACACTGCGAAGTGGCCAACAGATCTCGACCTCAAGGGCAAACAAGTTGCCGTCATCGGCACCGGCGCCTCATCGATGCAGCTCGTTCCCACCATTGCAAGCGAACTTGCATCACTTACGATTTTCCAACGCACGCCGCAGTGGGCGCGCAATGTTCCCGAGTATCACCTCGAAGTTGATGAACACGCCGCATGGCTCTTTCGCAATCTGCCGATGTACGGCGAGTGGTATCGCTTCGCTCAATTGTGGCGCTACGGCGATGGCCTGCTTCGCTTCCTGAAAGTTGATCCCGAGTGGGAGTATCCCGACCGTTCACTCAACCGCATCAATGAGCGGCACCGAAACGAGATCGTGTCATACATCACCGAACAACTTGAGGGCCGCCCAGATCTCATCGAGAAATGCATTCCTTCGTATCCTCCATTCGGAAAGCGGATTCTTATCGATAACGGATGGTTCGACACGCTGTGCCAGCCACATGTCACGCTCGTCACTGATCCGATTGACCAGTTCTGTGAGAAAGGCGTTCAGACAGCCGATGGCGCGATATACGAGGCCGATGTCATCATTCTCGCAACCGGGTTTGACGTCACAACTCTGGCTTCACGCATCAACATCACCGGCAAAGATGGCATCACCCTCGCCGACGACTGGGCCGATGAAAATCCGCGAGCACTCCTCGGAATCACCGTTCCCAAATTCCCAAATCTGTTCATCATGTATGGGCCAAATACAAATATGGGTCACGGCGGTAGCGGCATGTGGCTCGCTGAAACCCAGAGCTCGTACATCACAGAGCGCATTTGCGACATGGTCGACAACGACATTGCGACAGTTGAGTGCATCAGCGAACTTCGCGATGAATACACAGAACGAATCGACGAGTTGCATGCTGGTCTCGTCTGGGCTCATCCCGGCACACCGACCTACTACCGCACAGCTGCGGGCAAAGTGCGGTCCCCAATGCCGTTCCGACTCGTCGATTATTGGACAATGACGAACGAACGGGGCCTAGAAGACTTCATCACCACCTCACACTCAACTTCGAACACGACAGGAAGCTGATCATGCGCCACGAACGACAAGTAGAACTCCTCAAGCGGGTGCAACACAGCGGTCAACGACTTGCAGGCCTTCATGCCGACGCGAGCCGCACTAACACAACCACCTCATATTCCGACCCTGAGCAGTTCGCGAAAGAAATGAAACACTTATTTCGGAAGGGCCCAATCTTCTTCGGCCTCAGTGCCGATCTGACCGAAACCGGGTCATATCGCGCTCTACGTGTTGATGGACTTCCCCTGGTTGTCGTTCGCAAAGAAGACGGAACCCTTGATGCATTCGTTAACGCCTGCCGTCACCGAGGCGCACCACTGGTCGAAACCTCCTCAACCGGGGAAGGTCTGAATGCGTTCACCTGCCCGTATCACTCGTGGACCTACAGCCTCGACGGCACCCTTCGAAGCCGGCCGCTCTCAGCGGGAGCATTTGACGATGTCGAGATGAACTGTGACCTTCTTCGTCGGCCAGTGGCTGAGAAGTACGGCTTGATCTTCGTTCGACCCGAGGGTGATGCGCCAATTGATGTCGATGAGACTCTTGGTGGTGCCCAAGATGACTTGTCGTCGTTTGACATCGGTTCATATGTACACATTGAAACTCGCACGAACGAGTGGGATATGAACTGGAAATTGTTCTTCGATACTTTTTCAGAGAGTTACCACATTCGCACCTTGCACAAGAACTCACTTGCACCGAACTTCAACTCCGATTGCGTGATCTTCGATGCCTTCGGAAAAAACCTGCTGTCGGTTGGCCTACGGTCAAATGTTGCAGACGAGTTCGAGAAGCCCGAATCGGAGTGGAGCCTGCTCCCCTACGGCACGATCCAGTATTTCCTCGTACCAAACGCTCTTGTCTGCCACCAACTCAATCACCTCGAGGTCTGGATTGTCGAACCTCTGTCTGCTGGCCGAACCCGCACCCACACTGCGGTGTATGCACCTTCTGCGCCAGCCACGCAAAAAGAGCACGATTACTTCGTGAAGAACCTTGACATGCTGCTTGCAGTCACAGGCCAAGAAGACTTCACGCTGATGGCAGAAATTCAACAAAGCATGGCCTCAGGCGGCCTCAACGAAGTCGTCTATGGCCGTATCGAACCGCCGCTCATCCACTTTCATACTCAAATCGATCTTGCGCTGGCGAACGCCGAATAATCGTGAACGCCTCGCCCCAACAACGCTTTGACGGCTGCATCACCCTTGTCACCGGTGGCACCTCAGGCATCGGGGCAGCGGCAGCAACTCGATTCGCCAGCGAGGGTGCTCAGGTCATCATCACTGGTCGCAATGAGATGCGCGGAGCAGAGATCGCGTCATCACACGAGAGCATTCACTTTCATCAACTTGATGTCACCGATCGACCTTCCATTGACGATCTCGTCGCTCATATCGAGACGACATTCGGGCGGCTTGATGTTGTTGTGAATTCAGCAGGTGTTGTCAATGCCCGTCCATTTGCCACGATGTCGGCTCGCCACTGGCAAGAGATGATCGATACGAACCTGACGGCGGTGTTTCACGTCGCCCAATCAGCGCTACCCCTCCTGCGAACAACTGTCGCGCGGGGCCTGGCCGCCACCACCTCGATCGTCAATGTCTCATCTCTCAATGGGCTACGAGTTGATCCAGGCATGAGCGCATATGGCTCCGCGAAGGCAGCCCTCATCGCACTCACCGAAGGTATGGCAATTGAGCTCATCGAATCAGGGGTGCGGGTGAACTGCGTCTCGCCAGGCGCAATAGATACCCCAATGTCGTCAACTACCGCTGGAGACGAACGGAATTCAGCAGCCTTCACTTCAGCGATACCGGCCGGACGGTACGGCACGGCTGAGGAGATCGCCGCCGCAATCCTGTTCATCGCCTCTCAGGAGGCCAGTTTCATGGTGGGCGCCAACCTCGTCATCGATGGGGGCGCCAGTCTTCCCAGCCGTCACCCCGATCTGTTGAAGATGTTCAACATGGAACGTTAGGACCAACAATGACCTCTCTTTCTGGTTTGACCGCCATCGTCACCGGCGCTGCTGGCGCAATGGGCGAACAAGAGGCCCGCAAGCTCGCTGAGCGTGGCGCGAATGTCGTGCTGACCGACGTGCGTCAAGAAGAAGGAGAAGCCATTGCGAACGACATTGGCGATGCGGCCATATTCGTGCAACACGATGTGTCATCGGAGTCTGGTTGGAACACCGTGATCGAAACGGCGCTGTCAACATTCGGCTCGGTCAACGTACTTGTCAACAACGCCGCAATCTCGAAAGCATTCAAGTTGATCGACACCGACGTTGACACATTCGACCTTGTGTACCGCGTCAACCAACTTGGCGTGTTTCTCGGAATGAAATCAGTAGTCGAGCCCATGAAAGCTGCCGGTGGAGGATCAATCATCAATATTTCATCGGTGGCAGGTCTGCAAGGCACGTCGACAATCTTTGCGTATTCGGCGTCGAAGTGGGCCGTGCGAGGAATGACGCAGTCGGCCGCCCTCGAACTCGCCCGCTACAAGATCCGCGTCAACTCGGTGTTCCCTGGCGTGATCGACACCCCGATGAACGACGCAAACCCCCCAGGAATGAATGAAGTGCTCGTGAAGACAACACCGCTTCGTCGGATGGGTCAAGCAAGTGAGGTCGCCGAGGCTGTCGTATTCCTCGCATCACCACAGGCAAGCTTTGCGACCGGCGCCGAGCTCGCTATCGATGGCGGAATGTCGATTTAGATCTTCGCCGATGAGGTGCTCTGCGATGTTCTAGTCACAAATGCCGGACACACCCTCGCGCTGGTCTTCGTCGAGAGCTTCCATATTTTCAAGTAATACCATGATGTAGTGCAGGGCGTGACTCAGGCCTTCGACCGTCAGTCCGCTTGCTGCCGTGTCATAAAACTGCTCAATCAGCGGCGTGGCCTCTTCTTCGAACGTTGTGCGGCCATGGTTTGTCAGTCGAAAGAGCCTGCTCCTGCCATCGGAAGTGTCAGCTGCGCTCTCAATCAGACCATCTTCTTCAAGCCGTTTCGTGATTCCTGAAAGGCTTTGCCGACTCACCTTGAGATAGGTCGCCAAGTCTCCCACTGAAATACCATCGGTGATCTCGGGGCGGCTGAGTGCTCCGAGCACTGCCCATCTCTGCGTGGTGAGCCCAACATCTTCAACCGCTCGAGTACCCGTTTTGTGCAAAATATTGGCACATTGATACAGCCTGAAGAACATGCGATTCGCAAGTGAATACCACGCTGGATCGTTATGAGCGAAAGGTTTTGTTGACGAAGCCATAGTTCACCGCCTAAATTGCTGGAGACACATTTATAGCAATATCTTGTTATAAAAGTCTAGACATTCAATTCAGAGGGGGGCTCAACATGACACGATTCAACGACCGAACAGTCGCCATCACGGGAGGCGGCGGCGGTATCGGCACCGCTGTTTGCACATCGTTTGCAGCCGAAGGCGCGAAAGTAGCGGTGCTCGATCGCGACGAGTCAGCGGCATCGGCCACCGCCCAAGCAATCACCGAAGCGGGCGGAACTGCAATTGCCATCGGTTGCGACATCACCGAACGCCCAAGCGTCGACACTGGCATCGCCCGCGTGCACAGCGAACTCGGCAACATCGATGTGCTAGTGAACAACGCTGGCTGGGATCTCTTCGTTCCCTTCGTCGACACCCAACCCGAGGACTGGTCACGCCTCATCGACATCAACCTGATCGGCGCACTGCACATGCACCATGCAGTCCTTCCCGCCATGATCGAAAACGGCGGAGGACGCATCATCAACGTGTCATCAGACGCTGCTCGTGTCGGCTCCTCTGGAGAAGCGGTCTACGCAGCATGTAAAGCCGGTCTCGTTGCGCTCTCAAAGACGCTGGCCCGTGAGCACTCACGCCACAACATCACGTTCAACGTCGTGTGCCCAGGGCCCACTGACACCGCACTGCTCGCCACAGTCACCGACGCTGCGGCCAACCCAGAAAAACTGCGCGAGGCATTCCGCCGCTCAATTCCTCTTGGCCGCCTCGGTCAGCCCGAGGACCTTTCGGGAGCGATCATGTTCTTCGCAAGCGACGCAGCATCATTCGTCACTGGACAGGTCATCAGCGTCTCTGGTGGCCTCACGATGGCCGGCTGACCCAGCCCAACCACTTCACCAGCACTCATACTCATCGACATCGGATAATGGAGCATCATGGACTACACCGACATCACATTTGACATTCGCAATCACGTTGCGTACATCACGATCAACCGGCCAGAGGTCATGAATGCCTTCCGCGGCCGCACCTGCGACGAACTCATTCACGCCTTGCATAGCGCCGGCTACAACAATGATGTTGGCGCAATCGTTCTTGCTGGAGCCGGAGACCGAGCGTTTTGCACAGGCGGTGACCAATCAGTCCACGACGCACAGTACGACGGTCGAGGAACAATCGGTTTGCCGGTTGAGGAACTTCACACCGCAATTCGAGATGTACCCGTGCCAGTCATCGCTCGAGTTCAGGGATACGCCATCGGTGGCGGCAATGTCCTCGCCACGATCTGCGATTTCACCATTTGCTCAGAGTCGGCAATATTTGGTCAAGTCGGCCCCAAGATGGGCTCGGTCGACCCGGGGTTTGGCACTGCTTACCTCTCGCGCGTGGTTGGCGAGAAGAAGGCTCGTGAAATCTGGTACCTCTGCCGTCGTTACTCGGGCAAAGAGGCCGAAGCAATGGGACTTGCCAACATCTGCGTGCCAAACGAAGACCTCGATGCAACAGTTGCCGAGTGGGCCGAAGAGATTTGCGAGCGGAGCCCAACCGCCATCGCCATCGCAAAACGCTCGTTCAACATGGATACTGCGCATCAGGCAGGTATCGCTGGCATGGGCATGTACGCCCTGAAGTTGTATTACGACACCGAAGAGTCAAAAGAGGGAGTTAACGCTCTCGCCGAAAAGCGGGCACCTCGCTTCCGAGAGGTCCGCTCATGATCGTTCGACCAAATGCCTACGTTGATGGCGAGTTGCTCGAACTTGCGGAAATGACCCGCCAGTTTGCTGAGGAGCGCATCGCACCGGGGTTCACCGAACGTGATGAGACAAGAGTTCTAGATCGCCAACTCAGCAAAGAGATGGGGGCGCTTGGCCTTATTGCTCCCGAGCTCGAAGAACGCTGGGGTGGAAATGGCGCATCACGTGTCGCCGCAGGTGTCATTCACGAGTACATCGGCGCAGCCGACCTGTCACTTTCTTACATCAATCTTCTCGGATCGCTCAACGGACAAATCCTGGCTGAGCACGGTGACCCTGCCATCGTTGAACCCTGGCTGAAAGGAATCACCGAAGGAAGCGTGATCGCCGCTTTGGGTCTCACCGAACCACGCGGCGGATCCGACGCTGCGGCACTCAGCCTCCGCATCACCGACGATGGCGACCATTACGTACTCGACGGTGAAAAGACGTCGATCTCAGCCGCTGACCAAGCCGACATTTCTGTTGTCTTTGGTCGCTCAGGTGGTCCGGGAGCACGAGGTATTACGGCGCTGCTCGTACCAATGCTGACAGAAGGAATCTCAACGACCCGATTCGATTGCCACGGGCAACGCGCAATTGGTCGTGGTTCTATTTTCTTCGACAAAGTACGTATTCCAAAGTCGCATCGTCTCGGCGACGAGGGCGGCGGATTTGTACAAGTCATGCAGGGCTTCGACTTTTCACGGGCCCTCATCGGCCTGCAGGTGCTCGGCGTTGCGCGTGCTGCACTCGACGACGCATGGGAGTACGCAACTCAGCGGCAGGCGTTTGGGCAGCCGCTCTCAGCCTTTCAGGGAGTCTCACATCGCCTCGCAGAGTTCGACACACAGGTCGAGGCGGCCCGTTTGCTGTGCTACCAATCGCTTTGGGCAGCTGACCGAGGTCTCCCCCACTCGGCTGAGGCCGCAATGTGTAAGTGGTGGGCACCGAAGTTGGCGTACGACGTCATCCATGAATGTCTGCTCGTCCATGGCCACGGTGGCTATGACCGTGGCGTGATGGAGCAGCGACTTCGCGATGTGCTCGGATTCCAGATTGGTGATGGCACCGCTCAAATCATGAAAACAATTGTCGCCCGAACCCGTGCTGGGCGGGAGAACGTACCAAACTAGATCTAGTTAACAAGTGCAATAAGGGGGAACACATGCACTTCGATGCCGACAATTTGCCGGTTCGCCGACCATCGATGGTTGAGGCCGGACACTGGCGTGACATCACAATCAACCAATCACTCGACCAGTCGGTTGCGAAATACGGCAACCAACTCGCGCTCGCCGCAACCCAGTTTGATAGCGGTGAAGAGCGTACGTTTACCTACGGCGAACTCAACACCATGGTGAACCGGGTTGCTGTTGGGCTCTACCGCCTCGGTGTTCGGGCTAACGATGTTGTCGCGGTGCAGCTCCCCAACTGGTGGGAGTTCACCGTTACCCACCTTGCGTGCGCTCGAATCGGCGCAGTGACAAACCCGCTCATGCACATCTTCCGCGAACGCGAGCTTGAGTTCATGTTGAATCACGGCGAAGCGGTTGCTGCCGTCATCCCATCGACGTTCAGAGGACACGACTTTGCCGCAATGTACGCCGACCTCCAAGCGAAGGTGCCGTCACTGCAGCATGTCGTTGCAATTGGCGACGACGGCCCCAGCGGATTCGATGCACTGCTGAGCGGACCAGCATGGGAACTTGACGACGATGCTGCGGTAATCCTGAACGACTCGCGTCCAGGCCCTGATGCGGTCACGCAATTGATCTATACCTCAGGAACCACTGGCGAGCCCAAAGGTGTCATGCACAGCGCCAATACCTTGTATTCGAACATTCTCCCCTACGCCGAGCGACTCAATCTTGACAGCGGCGATGTGGTTCTGATGGCATCGCCAATGGCACACCAGACAGGCTTCATGTATGGCTTGATGATGCCGGTCATACTCGGATGCCCGGCAGTCATCTTGGATGTCTGGGACGCCCCGACAGCAATTTCATTGATCAATGCCCATGGAACGACGTTCACAATGGCGTCAACGCCGTTCCTCGCCGACCTCACTGAGAACGTTGCATCTGGTGGAACAGGCGTTCCGAGCCTGTCGACATTCCTATGTGCTGGTGCGCCAATTCCTGGCCCACTCGTCGAACGCGCACAGCCAACACTCGGCACCACCATCGTTTCGGCATGGGGCATGAGCGAAAACGGCGCAATTACTACGACGCTGCTCGACGACGACCCTTCTCGTGCGATCCAGACTGACGGGTGCCCGCTTCCCGGAGTTGAAGTTCGGATCGCAGATGACGAGGGCAACACATTGCCGACCGGTGACATCGGACGTCTCCTTGCCCGGTCGTGTTCCAACTTCGGCGGCTACCTCAAGCGTCCACATCTCGACTCAACCGATGCAGAAGGATGGTTTGACACCGGCGACCTCGCGCGAGTCGATGATCGTGGCTACATTCGCATCACTGGGCGCTCAAAAGATGTCATCATCCGTGGTGGCGAAAACATTCCTGTCGTAGAGATCGAGAACTTGCTCTATCGTCACCCGTCGGTCGCTCAGGTTGCAATAGTTGCCTACCCCGATGACCGGCTCGGCGAACGTGCGTGTGCGGTGATCGTCACCAAACCTGCAACGTCGATTGACTTTGACGCGATGATTGAGTTCCTAACAAGCGAGAAGGTAGCCAAGAACTATCTGCCCGAGCGGCTTGAAGTGCTTGATGCAATGCCCACCACCCCGTCAGGAAAGATTCAGAAGTTCAAACTTCGCGACATGATCGTTGGCACCTGAGATGTCGACCATGCGAGCCTGGCGGGTCGACCAACTCGGCCATCCATCTGAGTCGTTGCACCTGCGTGACGATGTTGATATTCCCGAGCCTGGCGAGGGCCAGGTTCGCATCGCAGTCGAAGCAGGCAATATCAACTTTGCTGACATCTTGCTGTGTCAGGGGATCTACCAGGAGCGTCCCGGCGTGCCGCTCACCCCAGGTCTTGAGACATGCGGCCGAATCACTGCTGTTGGTCCGGGAGTAGATCTTGCCATTGGCGTTCGAATCGCCGGCATGTCTGCGTTGCCTCGAGGTGGATACGCTGAACAGGCACTCGTCAAGGCCCATACCGCGGTGCCTGTTCCAGACGATGTTGATTCGCCATCAGCGACGGTGCTGTTCTCGACATTCCAAACTGCCCATGTCGGAATCCACCATCGAGGCCAGTTGCAACCGGGCGAATGGTTGCTCGTTCACGGTGCGTCAAGTGGCGTCGGAGCTGCCGCAGTGCAACTTGGAGTGGCTGCCGGCGCACGGGTCATCGCCACTGCAAGCAGCGAGGCAAAGCGTCAGCATTGCGCCGAACTCGGTGCTCGTGTTGTGCTCGACGCGACCTCGGCTGACCTTCGCGATGAGATCATGGCTGTCACCGAGAATCACGGTGCTGATGTCGCCTTCGATCCCGTTGGCGGAACCGTTGGCGATATCACCCGGCGCGTCATGGCTTGGGAAGGTCGCCTGATTGTGATTGGGTTCGCCTCTGGAGACATTCCGTCGTACCCCGGCAACCACATGCTGGTGAAGAACTACTCGGTGATTGGCCTCTACTGGGGCGCCTATTCAGATCGTGGCTCGCACGACATTGTTCTTGCGGCCCACGATGATCTCATGACGAAATTTCGAGAGGGTCGCATCCACGCAGATGTGACGAAGGCGTACCCGCTCGACGAGGTCCTCGAGGCTCTTGCTGCTCTCGAAAGCCGCACCGTCACCGGGCGTCTCGTCGTCACCCCGTAACGACGGGATTCCATCAGCTCACCCAGCAGAGGCGGTCACGTTCCGTGGCGGGGAAGGAAACTTGCCGCTGTCGCTCCGACCATCGAAATGGTTGCTGAGAGCACGAACACCATCGTAAAACTGCCCGTTGCGTCGGCAATCAGTCCGCCTATCTGAGGTGAAATCATCTGCGCAACCCCAAATGACAGCGTTGCTGCTGCAAACGCCGGGCCGTAGGTGCTGCTGTCGGTGTGGGCGACGATGTGACCGGTGATCAATGCTGGACCGCCTGAGAATGCAAGACCGATACCGAGCGATGCAATGGCGACAACGGGTTGCTTACCGGTCAATATGAGCAGACCACACGATGCGTACATCGTGAACGCACCCATCAAAGTGATTCGCCGCCCGATGCGGTCTGATAGCGCCCCGAGTGAGACCCCGCCAAATGCCGCAGCAACCCCAACAAGGGAGAACATGAGCGCGGCCTCAGAGGGAGAGAATCCCGAGTCATCTTTCAGTCGGGCAACGAGGAACGCCATCACCAAGATGTAGGCAAAGCCGTACGCGGTGTACGCAACAGTTGTCGGAACCCAGGCCCGCACTGTACGCAGAGCACCAAATCCACCAAACCCACCAGCTGCTGCCGGTCGTTGTCCCTCTGACTTTAAGACCAGCAGCGTGCCTGCGAGCACGACGATCGCGATTGCAAATTCGATCTTGTACACCAACTGCCAGACGTCGACAGCCTCGCGGTTGCGACCAAGCCATGAGGCGAGTTGACCGGCGAACACAATGCCGATGCCAATTCCTGAGCCGACAAGGCCAACCGCTACCCCTGCTCGAGCAGGAGGAAACACCCTCGCACCAATCGCTGGTGCCGGAATCCAGATAATCGCACCCCCGAGACCCATACCAAAGAGAGCGACACCGAGTACCGAGGCATTCGTCGCAAAGGCAGCCGCACCGAGACAGACAGTTGAAATCGTGAGACCGAATCGCACAAGTTGCACAAGGGTCATCTTCGAGGAAGCCCATGAAACAAACAATGTTCCAAGTAGATAGGCCGTGACATTTACGGTGCCAAAGAAGCCAGCCAAAGTATTTGAGCCGTTCAGAAGTTCGTCACGGGCTCCTGGGAGCGTGACACCCCACGTAAATCTGCCAAACGACTGAGCTACGCAGGTAGATGACATGACGACCGCCATGATGAGAATGACCCGCCCGCGACGTGGAAGATCGAGTTGAGCGGTTTCATGCACATGTCGACCCTAGGCGAATGAAGCCGAATACAGCCCTATCGGCGCTGTGCCGCATGTACCAATTCTCTATCACGCGTGTGACTCCGCATCGGTCAATTGATCGTTTCACCGAACTCACGAGTTTTTCTTTAAGAAAACAGCCTTCAGGCGGCCTCAGAGCACATTGTTCTAGTTGAACATTTAGTTAAGCAGAGGTTCAAATAATCGTAAGCTCGGCGTCATTCTCTTATGTTATGTTTCCCTGAGGAAAGAAACCACAGTGGAATCTTTCAAATAAAAAAGGGGGGGTCATCATGACCTATTTGTATTCAGTGCTCGCTCAAGTGGGAGACAAAAAAGCGTTTACCGAGGCAAGCCAAACATGGGTTGGCGGACACCTCGAAAAACTTGGAGTGCGCTCATATTCCGCAACTGAAATCGTCATGGGTGGCGAGATGGCCGGCATGTGTGTCATCGGCTTTGAGTACGACTCAGTTGATGCAGCAATGGCTGGACAAGCAGGGTTCTACCAAGACAGCGACTTAGTCGGAATGATGCAGGCCACGCAAGTGCATGTCAACCGACGGATTTTGTTCCGAGTGCAATCTGAGCGTGGTGAGCGTCGAGGTCAATACGGAACGATCCTGTACATGGCAGGCCGTCCAGTCGATGACGCAACCATGGAAAGCAACATGGACCACAACTGGTCACATATCCAAAACGGAGCAAACGGTTTGACGTGGCTCATGTCGGTAGCGGCTGGCCCAGCACCGTTCAATGCAACAGCTGTTACCTGGACAGATTCGCTGGATGACCTCTTGGCAGCATCTAACAAAATGTTTGCTGACCCGAAAACGATGCAGATCATGACTGACTCTGGTGCTCAGGTACTTGGTCGTGTCATCGGTCGCAACATGCTCTAAGCGAATTGCAACCATGACATACGCACAAATCATGGAGTTCGATATGGACTCCACCGAAGCAGTCGAGTTGATGAACAAATACGCAGAGGAGGGCAAGGGTGTCTCGTATGCCCGCCGAGCCCTCGTTTGTGCCGATCGGAACCGACCGGGCAAAATCATCCAGATCGTCTTCTTTAACTCCGTTGAAGAAGCTGAACTCAACAACAGCCTCGACATCACGCAGAACGCCGCAGCTGAGTTCTCAGCAAAGGTCGGCGATGTTCAATTCACCGACCTCGACGTACTCGCCGAAGTCACTCTGTAGACACCACCTTTAGCGAAAGGAATTTGCACATGAACGAATCAACGTATTTGGAACTTGGCCGGCAGATCTCTGACCGATTGAGGTCCTCTCAGCTCACATATTTTATTGCGGTTTCCGCTATCACAGCAGTGATTGTGTTCGGCCGAGGTGATGACGTCAACCTGTTGTTGACGATCTCGGCGATCGGTATCGGACTATTTGGCATGCTTTCCTTTGATGCTGCACAGCAGGCGTACATCATGCTCAACAAGTCGATGCCAGAAGACATGGCGGGGACACCAATTGGAGAAGCGACCAAAAACCCGGCGCAGTTCCAGTTCTATCGGGCAACAAATGCCATCTTCACCTCACTCATCGCAGTCATACACGTCATCACGATTTACAAATAGGAGATCATCATGAGTTACACATCTTTCTCAATTGGCCGACCTGGTCGCGCTTACGACGGCGTTGCCATTGGTTCTGACCAATGGAACGCCCTCATCACCCGGCAGTTCGAAATCCTCGGCGAAGGCAATGCTGAGACTCTTGTCGGAGGTTTCGCGGCAGGCATTGGCAAATTCATCAATGTCAACACCTATCCAGATGTTGAATCATCAACTCGGGTCATTGCACGACTCGCAGCGGAACAGCTATTCGAAGTCGAGTCATCCGGCCCATTCGTGTCCACTGAGGACATGATGAAACTGATGACGAGCTAACGGAGACACATGTCAACGATTGCGGTAGTTACATTTCGGTGCAACCCTGACGGGAGAGTCGCCCTCATCGACTTTTTATCTGGCGAAGACGGTCTAACCATCACCCGCTCATACGAGGGTGCAATTCGATTAGAAACCCTACTGAGCAGTGATAGCGACGACGTCGTTCTCTATGAAGAGTGGGAATCAGTTGAGCATCACCAGGCGTATGTGGGCTGGCGAGTAGAAACCGGCCTCGCAGATTTTCTCTCGTCAAATGGAATTGAGTTAGAGATCTCGTACTACGAAATAACGAGCATCTGATGATTTTTCATATTCACCATCATCATGATGAGAACACATGCCCGGCCAACAGCCCCGAAGCCGTCGGAGCAACGTTTGGTTCGGTCTTGCCATCTCTCAGCGAATACGGGGTCACCGTTATTGGCGCCTGGGTTGACCCTCCCGGTCACGACTTCTTCTTCGTTGTCGAAACTGACAGTTACGATGATCTTGTCGAAGGGCTCCGCCCGATTCTCGCTGCGGGAACTGCAAGAATTCAGCCCGTCGGCGATGTCCAGGCTCAAGTCGCAAAGCGAATGGCTGAGTCGAGTTAAACCCTGAAACTTCTGTTCTTCAACGGTGCTTCCATAGGAAGTACTGTTGAAGAATGGATAGTAGGCACGAGCTCCGCGCAGTTGGCGTAACGCTCGATTCGAACGACCCTGACCGCACCGCAGATTTTTGGCAGGCCGCTCTCGGCTTTACGAAACGAGAAGGTGACGGCAACCCGTACATCACGTTGTCGGACAGCCCGGCGGGACGCCCCCTCAACCATCTGACGATTCAGCGGGTTCCCGAGGGCAAAACCGCAAAACATCGCCTTCACATTGACCTTTTTGTCTCCGATGATTCGGCATCAGTGGCTGCACTTGTCGAACTTGGTGCATCGGTTCTGGTTCCTGCGGAGGGTTCTGGCCACATGGGGATGCGGGCAACCGTGATGGCGGATCCAGATGGAGGCGAGTTCTGCGTGGTCTGCCGCAGCTGATCATCACCTGCTCTCGATTTAGACGAGTCTAAAAACTTCAGCAATCTGGGAATGCGTATCGACATGGCCGGGTTGCAGAGGTCGTGACCACAATCAAAGACATCCCTCTCAACACCATCAGTGGCGAAGAGACCACCCTCGGAGCGGTTGATGCCGAGGTGCTTCTCGTCGTCAATGTTGCTTCAAAGTGCGGTCTCACCCCGCAATACGAAGCACTCGAGGCCCTCCATCGCTCATATGCAGGCCGTAGCCTCGCGGTCTGTGGCTTTCCAGCAAACGACTTCCTAGGTCAGGAGCCAGGCAGCAATGAAGAAATCGCCGAGTTCTGCAAGACCACCTTTGATGTGAGTTTCCCGATGTTCTCAAAAATTGTTGTGACCGGCGATGACCGTCACCCGCTGTACTCCGAGATGATTTCTCAGCGTCCGGATGCAAGTGGCAACCACGAGGCATACCGTGAGCGCCTGCACGGGTTTAATATCGAAACCACCGACCAGCCCGAAGTCCTCTGGAACTTCGAAAAGTTCCTGATTGGTAAAGACGGTACAGTTGTCGACCGTTTCTCACCCAACACGAAAGTTGATGATCAGATCGTCATCGACGCCATCGAAGCAGCACTCAGCGCCTGATAGAACTCCCCACCGCGCCGGCCTCAGATCACGATGATGTGGTCTGGGGCCGTTGTCGCGTTCAACGCTCCGACCGTTGCGACCCGGTTGTCGAGCACAGCGCGTTGGTTGATGTAACCCTTGTCGGTCGTTTCACCCGCATCGATTGACGGTAATGCTGATTCGATCGCAACGCGGGCAATCCGGCTAGATGAACCTCCCCCACCCGCATTGTGAGTTGCGAGCGCTGCTGAGATAGCGGCCCTCACTTTGGGCGAATCGCTATGCCCAGGGGTGAGCCAGACGATGAGACCGATCCAGTCATGATCGTGTCCGGTGATGACCGCATCGAGCACGTACGGTGAGCACGCAGCCACGACCTGTGTGCGCAGTGTGCCTGCCGAAACCCAGGTGCCGGTCGACAACTTGAAGTCTTCAGCGATGCGACCATCAAACACGAGACCTTTATTGGGTTCCGCGGGGTCGGCCAGTCGTATTGCGTCGCCTGTGATGAGATAGCCCTCATCATCGAAGGCTTCCGCACTGCGCTCAGGATCATTGAGAAAGCCCGGAGTGATGCTCGGGCCTGACACACGAAGTTCAGTTTTCGATCCAGCTGGAACCAATTTGACAGTCACACCTGCAATCGGAGTGCCGACGATTCCTGGGCCATCGAGATCCGCATGCACTACAACAGACGCTGGCCCGGTTTCGGTCATCCCCCACCCCGCAGCTATCGACACCTGTGCAGGCGCATAAGCGTCAATGAGGGAGTTAAGCCGCTCCCACACGTCGCTCGACAGCGCTGACCCTGCATAAAACGCAACTCGGAGGTTCTCAAATATCTGTCGTGCCGATTCTGGAGATTGCTCAAGCGCATCAACTAGGCGGGCCCAACCCGCAGGCACGTTGAACGCCATCGTCGGCCGAACATCAACAAGGTTTTGAACGGTGATGCCCAAGCGATCTGGAGTCGGCCGACCACCATCGATATACATCGTTCCACCATTGCGGAGCACCAGATTGAGATTGTGGTTGGCGCCAAAGGTGTGGCTCCATGGCAGCCAATCACAAATGACCGGAGGCTCATGCTCGAGAAACGGCCAGCCAGCAAAGATTGACTCCTGATTCGCGCACAGCATCTTGTGCGTGGTGATGACACCTTTTGGAACACCAGTTGAACCCGAGGTGAAGAGTATTTTTGCGATTGTTTCTTCTGACACCACAGATGCGGCAGCGTCAACATCACCTGAGGGAGCATCGTTGGATAAATCGGAGAGGCCAATCCCACAAAGCCCATCGCCCGTCATCACATGACGGTCAGCAAATAGGTCGAGCGCCTTGCCGAACATGTCACTCGAACTTGCAAACACCGCTCCGGCATCTGTGTGGCCAACGATGTATTCGAGCCGGTCTGTCGTCGCGGCTAGCAACGAGTACGCCTCAGAAACCGGGACAATTGGAACACCAACGAGGTGCCCAGCCATCACCAGCGAACCATGATCTATCGATGCCCCTGACAGCACCGCAAGAGGTTTGTCCTGACCAAGTCCAAGGTCGAGCAAACCCTGACCGATCGAACGCGCTCGGTTCCACATCTCGGCGTACGTGATTGTCTCCCACGGCTGCGAAGGGTCGCCACCGGGGCGCTGCGCCAAAAACACCGTGTTTGGACGGTCAATCGCCCACTGTTGTAACCAATCCGCTACTGACCTGGCGTAGTTTCCGAGCACCACTCGTGAGCGAAGCAACACATCGCTTTCACGCTCAATGAGTTCGATATCAGGGGTCGCAAAATGAGGGAGCGAGCGAGGTGATTTGGACATTATGAACTCCAATCATGAACGCGAGCAGCGATTACGTCCACGATCCGCCAAACATGCGTCTAATTTCTGCGTCGAACACCTCATGGTAGGTGTACATCGCGAGTGCAACCGTTCCACCGGCAAGCGGGACAGCACTTCCTAAGTCATCAAGAATGCTCAAATCTCCTCCTGTGAGATTCTCGCCTGTGGTGGCCTCTCAACAATATCCCTCACGCCCTATCTGCTCGAAACACCGGGAATTGGAGAACTGTCGCTTCAACTGTCTCGTCGACGGTCATGGGCACGACACGGCCACACCTCATCCAATAAACCAAGATTTCCGATGCAACCACGGGAACCTTGGAGCTTGAGGGCAATGAATTGTCGTTAGCCACCGAGGTGTTTCACGAGATGTTGACCCCAGTAGTCCAATTTCGACTTGCGCATTACCTGAACCTTGTCATCTCGACCCGTAGCGCCTACCCAAACTCAGATGTTGAGACTTCGGCAGATGTCGATGCACTGCTCAAGATGGTCATCATGGCGACCAGCAAACCGAAAGATGACATGAGTCGACCCCGATTCGATAAATCGGCCAAGCCATGGCACAAACCCCTCGGGCGTTCCTGCGTAGTTGGCTTGCCCGGCACGAGATACCTCTGGAGGCATCGGATAGTAGGCAGCCATGAAGTCGTTCATCTCTTCATCTGCAATTGATACATCCTCGTGAAGCACAACTGTCACGTAACTTGCAACCGGCATGTTGGTGACATCTCTACCCGCTGCCTGTGCGGCAGAGCGAACCTCGGGAAGTCCTGCCGCTTGCTGATCGGCTGAACCGATCGGCATCCACCCGTCGTAACGCTCCCCCGCTCGCCGCTGAGAGGCTGTTGTTGAACCAGCTGACCAGATCGGTGGTCCCCCTGTGGTGAACGGCAGAGGCTGCAAACGGACGTCCGATAGCGAGTAGAAGTCACTCTGGTGGCTCACCGTCTCACCTGCCCACAGACGACGACAAATCTCAAGATGAGCATTGAGACGACCAACCCGCCGCTCGAAGGGCACTCCGACCGAGGAGAATTCATGATGAGTGGTTGGCGTGTCAGTCGCAATACCGACTCCGAGCACGAGGCGTCCTTCTGAAATTTGGTCAACAGTTGCGGCCTGATGTGCCATCACGACAGGGTCGCGCAAGACCGGCAGCAACACAGCTGTTCCCAACATTGAAGAAGTCGTTCGAGCGGCAAGCGCGGCAAGCATGGCGAACGGCTCATGCCGAGGTCGAGCAACAATCGAATCACCCACCCAAATCGATTCGTAGCCAAGTTGTTCTGCCCGAGCTGCTCGTTCGAGCATCGGCCTGACGGCGACATCATCGAACATGACGGCTTCACGGGTGGGCACGAGGTACCCAAATGACACGTTGGTTGACGAGACCTCGCCCATTACTCGTCAAAGCCCCGATAGGTCGCAATCTCTTCCACAGAGCGACGTTCTGATACCACGTCGTTTGCAGGGAAGTCATCAGCCGGGAAGCCCATTGCGACGGTGATGACGATTAGTTGATCTTCAGGTATCGATGCTTCTTGCCGCACCACAGATGACTGGTAGATGCCCTGACCGTTAATCACTGCACCAACTCCACGATCCCAAGCGGCAATCACCATTGCATAGACGAATTGCCCGAGATCAAAGTACGCCTCGGTCGAATCAATGAGCTCTCGATCGATGCACCCAATGACCGAAACCGGTGCATCGAATTGCCGGAACCCTCGCATCGCCCAGTCCTGCCGTTGCTCTTTGTCATCCCAACCAATTCCCGCGGCCTCGAACAACTGGGCGGCCACCCGCTTTTGACGATCGCGATGCGCACCCTCGTATCGAACATGACCGCGGATCTCACGATCTGGTTTTCCCGTCTCGAGCATGCGCTCTGTATTACCGGTTCGAATTCGGTCGAGAACATCACCAGTGACCACGTGAACGTGCCACGGCTGAGTATTCATCGACGAAGGAGTCTGGGCAGCAACTTCAATGATCTCATCGAGAAGCGCTTTTGGCACCGGCTCTTGCTTGTACCCACGGATGCTGCGTCGTTCGAATGCAAGTTGCTGGAATTCCATGGTTCCTCCCGATTAGAGCGTCAAGCGAAGACGCTAGGCGGGCTGCCGTGCACCACACGAAGCAGGACAACCGCACCTTGGCGACACGCCCTGCAGACATGTCTGTTACCGGCTACTAACGTCATCAGTATGCGCGTGTCACAACTCTGGCGGTATCCCGTGAAGTCGATGATCGGTGAGCAGCTTGACTCCATCGAGATCAACAGCACCGGAGTGATTGGCGACAGAGTATGGGCGACGCGAGACCTCGAGCGAGGTGGAATTCGCGGGGCAAAGAAGATCCCTCGCCTGATGCAATGTGCGTCACGCCTACTCGATGACGGTCACGTTGAGATCACAACACCTGATGGTGCGGTCACCACTACTCGAGCCAGCAATGCAAATGAGCTCCTCTCAAATGCGCTCGAGCACAGGGTCGAACTGGAAGCCCTGAAGTCGGAGGCGGATCTTGAACACTTTCGCCGTGGAGCTCCCGACCATGATGACCCGATGCAAGAACTACGGAATCTCTTTGGACGTATTAACGATGAGCCGATCCCGAACCTTGGGGCCTTCCCTCGAGACCTCATGGTTACGTTGGCTGAGTATGAATCGCCACCTGGCACCTATTACGACATGTTCCCACTCATGGCGATGAGCGAGCAGTCAATCACCCACCTCAAATACGCTCTGCCGAACTCTTCAATTGATGTTCGACGCTTTCGTCCGTCGATAGTGATCGATTCCCCTCTACATCGCGATGACGATCCACTTCCAGAACTGTCGTGGGTTGGCCGCACCGCATCGGTTGGCACAGCCAAAATTGAATTTGTCATTGGGTGCCCGCGATGTGTGATGGTCACGCGTGCCGTGAACGGAAGCATTCACGATGACCGCGAGGTGCTCCGTTACGTCGTTCGAGAACTCAATCAGGACGTTGGCGTCTACGCCAATGTGGTGCAACCAGGTGTGATAGCGGCCGGCGATGAAGTCGTCATTGCATAACACCCCGCTGTGGGCATCCCCGGTCTCTCCCACCTAAACACATAGGGTTATTTATGTGACGAATGTCACTTAAATAACCCTTGAAAGGGGGACGTAATGGAACAAAACAACATTCTTGACATGGTGAAAAGCCGTGCCGCCGATATCAGAACCATCGTGATGTCGTTCACGCTCGCGCATGCAGCGCTCAGCATTGTTCTGGGCTTCGCAGGTGCTGGTCTTCAGGATTCGGGGATCAGACTTGCACTCGCAGCTTGGATCGTTCTCGGTTCGCTGTGGTGCGTGGCCTTCATGGATGATGCGATGCAAGACATGATGGCCGGCATGAGCGACATCGAGGGTTTTGCAGCAACATCGATGGGCAAGCGACTCGAGAAACAACCCATCATCGTGTTCCGCATTGCGAACGTCATCATTGTTGCGCTCATCGTCATCGCCGAACTCATGGCGATCTACTGATCTAGTCAGAAGGAACCTCAAATGAACTCACACGATTTGTATAAATGGGTAGACCACCGAGCCACCATGCTGTGGGTCTGCTTAAAGAACCTTGTCTGGCTCACCGTTGGCGTTTCGATTGTCGTTGCGCTCGGTGAACTTTCAAGTGGAGCATCAACTGCGCTATCAATCGCCGTTGCCGGAATTGGTTTTTTCCTATGGTTTGCGGCGTTTGGCGCTGTTATGGATATCGCAGCGATGAGAAATGACATGGATGACGACCTCAAAGGAAGCGCCTTTGGTACAAACTTTTCTAAGGCCCCATTCCCGGTCTATTTCGGATTAATGACATTGGTGATGCTCGGCACCCCGGTAATGCTGATCATCATGTTGAAGTCATAACGTTCAACTCCACATCGAATGCGTGTGCCGGCGTCAGCCTTTAATTGAGTTGACGCCGGTGCAGGCATTTATCCAGTCAAGTTCGAACAAGAATTCGCCATCATCACCGTCGGCAAGAATGATGCCAATCGTCGTCGCTTTCCCAGGTTGAAATGGTGGGGCATCAACCAGGCGACCGAATATCCGAGCTTCAAGATCCTCGAATGACACTTCCACGACCTGCCAGTCGTCACCTTCGAGTTCGAGTGGTGCGTAATACGTGACTCGATAAGCCTGTGAGTCAACATCAGTGAGGAGAACTTCGTACTGGCGTTGATCCGCCCGCACCCGGAGTTGAAGCCCCACCGACTCGCCCAGTCCGTCATACAGCACCCGTCGCACTGAAGAGAACCCGCCACCGTCGGTGACGATGGTTCCAGCAAATTGCATCTCTCCGGTCTCTGTTGAAATGGCGCCCTCCGACCGCCCACCCATCACGCCGTCATTCACCACCAGCCATGGCTGCTCATCGGATTCCACCAATTGTTGACAGGTTGTGATTGTCTCAGAGCTGTCTGGCTCTGCATCCAACGATTGGACGGGCCTCACAAGACTGGTTGTCGTGTCGTTTGCGACAGTTGCCGCCACTTGTACCTCAAACGTTGTTGATGTCTCAACCGTTACGCCTAGATCCGTGGTGGA
>Ga0075480_10000585_pt1 | contig 22083 bp, 26 predicted proteins | sample DEB08_DNA_7_FD_81590 | JGI IMG/M metagenome (GOLD analysis project Ga0075480, IMG submission 81590) | Aqueous microbial communities from the Delaware River and Bay under freshwater to marine salinity gradient to study organic matter... | ecosystem: Environmental > Aquatic > Marine > Coastal ... | reverse complement strand
GGTCCGCCGCCGCCGTTGGGCAGGTAGGTGTTGACGCAGACCAACTCGCCGTGGCGGGTCACGAGGACGCGGCCTTCGATGTCGGTGGCGTCCTCGCCCCAGGCGAATCCAGGTAGCACGTCTTGCTCAAGGGTGCTCAGCGTGGCCACGCCAGAATATCCCTTCTTTTCTGCAGGATGAAGGTGGACGGCATGACCCTCAGGCCACGACCAGTCCTTTGGCAACTGTTCCTCGAGCACGCGGGTCTCTTGCAGCATCAACACGTCTGCGCCGATGGTCTCGATCCATCCGTCGATGCCCTTCCGGATGGCGGCACGCAAGCCGTTGACGTTCCAAGAGACGAGGCGCATGCCACCCCGGCGTGTGTGGCGGGCCTTAGGCATCGTCACCGGACAAGGCCGCCCGAACGCTGGCGCGTGTCGCGTCAATCAGCGCATCTGACAGACCCAAGTGAGGCTCCACGAGCACCACGCCGTTGGCACTCACCGTGCTTCGCTCGGTCATGGCCAGGTCAAGGCCGGGTTGTCGACGGTCCTCGGCCACAGCGGTCTGCCAACCTGCCAAGTGCCGGTCCAACCATCTTTCGAGGCGGGCCATCCGTGACGCATCGTCCTCACCTTCACGAGGAACGGCGACGGCGCTGAGGTGGGTGAAGGCGGGTTCAGGATGAGGCAAGCGAAGCGCGACCGCCCCTTCTTCGACGTCGATCAGGCCCTGATGCTCGCCAAAGGGCACCGCATCCAGCAAGGCTTCGACGGTGCTCACCCGATGGGAGGGGCCTGCCTCGGCCTCGAGCAGCAAGGCTCCGCGCCGTGGTCCGGCCGCCACCACGACAAGGTCCGCTTCGACGTCCCGTCCGTCTTCCAAATGCACACATCCGTCTTCGACGGCGATGACGTTCGCGTTGGTTTCGATGGGCACGCCGACTTCGTCGAGGGCGGCAAGGATCCGCCCGATAAGGTCCGCCCAACCTGCGTGAAGGAGCAAGCCTTGGCCCATGAACACGGCTTCAGCCCGGTCGTTCAGGGGGCCATGTTCAGCCGGCATCCCCCACCCCGCAAGGAGCCTTGCGGCCTGCACCGACGGGTGGTCCGAGGGTGCAGAAGAGCGCAAAGCACGTCGGACGTTGGCGGTCTCCCGCACGCTTCGAAGGGAGCGGAGCGGACCGTGCCCAACGACGTTCAGGCGATGTGGAGCCACCGCCAACGTGGCCGGGCGCGTCCGGGAAAGCCGTCGGACCAACCGGTGCAAGGTGCCGCCACGCAGCAAGATGTGAGGTCCGTACCCAAGGTCAGCATAGCGGCCCGGTGTGGTGGTGGCACGTCCACCAAGGCGGTCTCGGGCTTCGAGCACGATCACCTTGTGACCCGAGGAAGCGGCTTCGAGGGCCGCGGCAAGTCCGGCGAGGCCACCGCCCACCACCACGACCCGCTGCATGTCCCTCGCGCACGATGGAACGGCATGGGCCTTGCGGAGCGGCAGGGGTGCTTTGATGAGGTCTTGCACGCATCGTGGTTCATGGGAAAGGGGGGCAAGGTGCCTCACGACCGAGGCCACTTGTTGTGGACGGCCGCCGATGGACCATCCAACCGACTGCTTGCCAGCATCGATCGATGGGTCGGCGCCGTCCTTGCCGATGATGGGATCGACATGCCCCTCATGGGCCGTTCAGAAACGGCTTCCGCCTCGGTGCTGGCCCGTTCAGAGGGTTTGGTGGCCGGCACCGCTGCCGTGGATCACATGCTCCAAATTTGGGCTCCAGAAGTTCGGGTGTCTTGGAGCGCGGGCGACGGCAGGCAGGTGGGGAACGGCGACGAAATCGGCCGTTTGACTGGCCCTGCCGACGTCCTCCTGGCCATCGAACGCTCGCTGCTGAACCTGCTCGGCCATCTCTCTGGCATCGCCACCTCGGCACGTGCTTGGTCCATGGTGGCACCGGGGCAGGTCGCCTGCACCAGGAAGACCGTGTTCGGGTTGTTGGACAAGTGGGCCGCTGACTTGGGCGGTTGCCTGACCCACCGCCTCAACCGAGACGATGCCCTCATGCTCAAGGAAAACGATCTTGTCGCCTACGGCGAGGACGAGGTCAGCCGCGTCCAAGCGGCGGTGACCTCGTTGGTACCCAACGAAGCACATGCGTTCATCGAGATTGAAACCACCAGCCCGAAACAAGCCTTGACCGCCGCTTTGGCGTGGAGCCAACACCGGGACACCATGGACGGCATGCCTCTGGTCATCATGTTGGACAACCTTGGCCCAGAGGTCTGCAAAGAGGTTGCAGCTGAAATGGAGGGCCTTGGGGTTCGTGAGCACGTCGTGCTGGAAGCCAGCGGCGGCATCACCTTCGAAGGCCTCGCCGAATGGAAAGAAAGCGGCATGGACGTGGTCAGCACCAGCGCGGTCAACCGTGGTGTTCCACCGCTCGATCTCACCATGCTCATGGACGGCGCTTGACGGGGGGACAGCATGAACCCCATCGCAGCAGACCCCAGTCACCCGAGGTACGCGTCTTTGTTGCGCCGTCACCTCATCGAAGAGGCAGCCGCAGAAGGGCTCCTCGCAGGGAGCGCCTTAATCGCCCATGGACGCGGAGAGGCCTACGACTACCTCCTCGGAGAGCGAACCACTCCTTCTGCGGCCAAGGCCACAGCGGAGGCATACGCCCGGTTGCGGGCGGCACAACGTCCGGTCATCTCCGTCAACGGGAACACCGTGGCCTTGGCAGGGCGCGACTTGCTTCATCTGGCCGACGCGCTCTCATGCCCGGTGGAGGTGAACATCTTCTACCGGACCCAAGCAAGGATGGACGGCTTGATCGCAAAACTGGAAGGCTGGTGCGTCGAAGATGACCTTCGTGTCAAGGTGCTCGGTCGGCGCACCGACGGGCGAATTCCCGGCCTCGAAGGACCGCGTGCGCAGTGCGAGGCCGAGGGGATCGCGTCAGCGGACGTCATCCTTGTTCCCCTCGAAGACGGCGACCGATGCGAGGCCCTGGTGGCCATGGGCAAAACGGTCCTTGTCGTGGACCTGAATCCCCTCTCGCGCACGGCCCGGACCGCAACGGTCACGCTTGTGGACGAGGTCGGTCGTGTCGCAGAAGCCCTCCGCAAGCACGCCAGAGAAGGGTTGGCGTTGGAGCCAAATCCTGGATGGGACAACCTCGCATCGCTGCAAGCCTCGCTGGACGACATCGCTGCCCACATGGAGCACCGGTTCGTGTGATGGCTTCACCGCTCGCGCAGTGCATCGGCAAGCCGTGTGGCGATGCTTGTGCCGACGTCCGAGGTTGAGGCGGATCCGCCCAGGTCGTACGTCAGTTGCTTCCCGTCTCGAACGTGATCGGCGATGGCCGTTCCAACGTGTTCAGCGACCTCGACCAGATCGTCGTCGGCGGTGCGACGGCCAAGCCAATCGAGCATCATTTGAACGGATGAGATGGAGGCAATCGGGTTGACGATGCCCTTTCCGGCATGCTTGGGAGCCGAGCCGTGCACCGGCTCGAACATGCCGTGGTGGTCACCGATGTTCGCAGAACCGGCCATGCCCATGCCCCCTTGAAGAACGGCACCAAGGTCCGTGGAGATGTCTCCGAACATGTTGCTCGACACCACCACGTCATAGTGCTCGGGGTTTCGAGTGATCCACTGCATGAACGCGTCGATGTAACCGTAGTCCCGCTCGATTCCGGCATAGCCCTCACCGACTTCGTCGAAGGTGCGGCGGAAGAGTTGGCATCCTCGCGTGACGTTTGATTTGTCCACACAGGTGACGCGGCTCACCCCGTCTCCCGGAGCGCCGTTGCGCCGTGTGGCGATGTCGAAACCCATGCGGGAAATGCGCGCCGAACCATGCTTGGAGATGGGGCGGGGGTCGTAGGCGACTTCTCCTTCGAGGCCGGGGAAGGTCATCTCGGGGGGTTCGTAGGGGTCACGTCCAGCGGCCCGGTCTGCGCAGCGGCGCAAGAGGCTGTGGTACAACCCTTCCGTGTTTTCACGCAACACGACCATGTCGACCATGTCGTGGTCCCAAACCTGACGGAATTTTCCGTGAACCTTGTGCTTGACGCCTTCGTAAAGACGGATGGGTCGAACATTCGCGTAGAGGTCAAGGCCCGAGCGCATGCCCAGAATGACGCCACCACCCGCGAGATCACCGTTCTCGAGACGCGCTCCTGGTAGTCCGATGGCGCCAAGGAAAATCGCGTCCGCGTCCTCTTTGACACGGTCCCACGCACCCTCTTCCCATTCGAGACCGGTCTCTTTCCAGACTTGGCCGCCGCACGGGATGTGGTCGTAGGTGAACCCGTGGGCGGTGTGCTCCATCACCGTGTCCAAGATGCGCACGGCTTCAGGCGCGACCTCGCGGCCCACCCCGTCACCGGGCAGCACGGCAATGCGGTGGTCGCCCATGCCCGCGCCACGGAGAACTCCCTCTTGAACGGAACCCCTGAGATGAACGGGGCACAAAGGGGCCATTTCTCCCCCTCACCCGCACCATACTTCATAGTCCGCCACGAAGACTTGGTTAGACCATGACGACGGAGCGAGAAGGACGGAACCCCCTCCCCGCAGACGTCCTGACCGGCGCCGTCGCACGTCTGGTCGACACCATGGCGGGCGTGGATCCCGAATGGACGTTGGAAGCTTGGTTGCAGGAGGCTGCAGAGCAGCATCTCGACCTCGTGGAGTCCGATCTGGCTCGGGAGCGCTTGCGTCTCGAACAACGCTTGCACCGTCTTGAGGCGGTTCAACGCCGCATGACCGACGAAGACGAGGCCGGACCTGGCGTTCAGCGCAACCTGTTCGATTGCTTCGAGCCCGTGGAAGACGCCGCCTTCTCCGGACTTGGGCGTCGATCCTCCGAAGCCCGCGTTCAAGCCGACCAAGAGGCAGAGGAATTGCACCCGGCTCGGTTGTACATCGACCTCCTTCCAGGAGAAGCGACCGACGACCCTTTGCTCGCGGTTTGCGCGAGCGCCATGCTTGGGGTGGTTGACGAGGTCTGTCGAACGCACGAAGGCGTGGCCACGTTGAGCCAGATTTTCGAAGGCATGCTCAACCTTGGCGTGTCGCCCGACGAGGTGGACGAAGCCCTTGATCACCTTCTGACCACCGAGCTGCTGCTCGAAATTGACGACGACGTGTTCGTTCCGTGCATCGGGTGAGTGGTCGTTTTGACCATGACCCGTCGCGAAGCCGCCGAACGGTGGAAGGCCGCCGTCGAAGGCGACGCAAAGTTGCGGAGCAGGACCACGCTTGGCATCGTCATCATCGTGCTGGTCTCGGGTTTGATTGGAAGCATTGAGATCCGGTACGGCATCGGAGCCGTCCTTTTGCTGGGCGTGCTCTTCCAGTTTTCGTTGGAACGGATGCGCGAGGCCTTCCGCGTCGCGGCTGAGGCCAGCCGCCAACGCTTGGGATGGGAAGAGGAAGCCATCTCCACGGAGGAACTCCTCGATCGCCTGAACCGCTTCCTCGATCAGCGGTGAGGGCATGCCGTCCATCGTTCGGCGTCCGTTCGTTGCGGTGTGCCTCGCAGCGGTGCTTCTCGCCGCGAGCGTCTTGCCTCTGCTCCTGCAGGGCACCGGCAACGCTGCGTTCTGGCCTTGGGTCAGTTTGATCCTCGGAACAGCCGGTTTGCTAATTCTGTACCTTGGGTCCAACATGGTGCGGGGCGAGTTTGAGGACGACGCATCCCATCTCCCTCCCTCCGATGGCCGCCGAGGTGGCGATGCGGCAGGTTGGACCGCCGGGCGGGCCGAAGCCTCCCTCGGCGGAGGTGAACGTAGGGATGCCATCGAATCAGGTCGCGCGTACGACGGCCTCGAAGGGCCGCTTCGGCCTTCGGAATTGCTTCGTGCCGAAGCAGACCGACGCCACGATGAGGTCTCAGCGGCGCGCTGGGCCACCAGCGAAGCGAACGACCCCGACCTCAAGGAAGCAGGGTTTGAGCGCCTTGGCGACCTCATTGCCGCCAACAAGTTGACCCGGCCTGGGCCCGAGGAAACCTTCCATCATCTCAACCGACCTTCGCAACCGGAGGAGCCTTGAACAGCACGTGGGTGGGGAGGAGCGTGAACGTCAAGGCCATCCTTGTCGCAGGCGGTCATGGCAGCCGCTTGGCACCGTTTACCCGCTACACGCAAAAGACGCTCTTGCCCATCCACGAGCGCCCCGTCATCGATTACGCGTTGGGCACCATTCGGCGCGCCGGCATCAAGGACATCACGATCATCGCGAACCGGTTCATCGGTCAAATCGCTCAACACGTCGGGACCGGTCTTCCCGGGGAACGCATCCACTACGTGCTGGAAGAGGAACCCCGTGGTGTTGCCTACGCGCTGGGTTTGGCCCGGCCACACAACGAAGACACTCGCCTGCTCGTCTATTTCTCCGACAACATCACCACCGTTGAATTGGAAGATCACGTGTCCATGTTCCGCGAAGCGACCGCTCCGCCTGGTGCGGTGCTTCTCGCCCGGGAAGAGGCCGACCCACGCGCCTTCGGCGTGGCGGTTTTGGGCGAGGACGGCAGCGTGGTGGACATCGTGGAAAAGCCCGAGGTGCCTCCGTCCAACCTTGCCATCGGCGGCATTTACCTCTACGACGAGCGATTCTGGACCTTTGTGGACGAGGCGGTGGCCGCCAAAGGCGACGCGTTCTCCATTTCTGACATCAATCGAAAATACGTCGAAAAGCGGGCCACGACGCTCCTGAACGTCGGTGAAGAAACGTGGATCGATTGCGGCACACCCGCGACCTTGTTGCAGGCCAGCATCATGGCCAAAGAAGGTCGCTTGAACCCAAACCCGCACAGGGATGAACTTCGGAGGGAATGAAGGTGAAGGTCGGCATCATTGGCGCAGGCATGGTCGGCGGGGCCATCGAACACTGCTTCGCAGAGGCACACGAGCTCTTCGTCCATGACCCGGCACGGGGCACGGAACTTGCGGACGTCATCGATCACGTCGACATGGCGTACATCGCCGTGCCCACCCCCCCTCACCCTGAAACCGGGGCGTGCGACACGCGCATCGTCGAAGGCATCCTCGATGCGCTTCCCGAGGGCTTTGTCGCGGTCATCAAGTCCACGGTGGTGCCCGGGACGACACAGGCCTGGCACGAGCAATACAGCCACCTCAAAATCGCCTATTCTCCAGAGTTCTTGGTCGAGCGGCAACGGCTCCACGACTTCGCCAACCAAGACATCCTCGTGTGCGGAACGCACCATCCCGAGGTGGCGGACATGGTCTTCCAGCAACACCGCGAAGCAGGGGTCCTGCGGACCGACCAGACCTTCCACGTGACCCCTACTCAGGCTGAATTGGTGAAGTACACCAAGAACACCTACTATGCCCTCAAAGTCACCTTTGCGAACCAATTGTACGACATTTGCCAGGGCCTTGGCGAGGATTGGTACGCCATCCGCGACATCATCACCTCGCCCCAAGCCCAACCCATTGGCCCCTCACACCTCGATCCAATCTTTGGCCTCTACCGGGGGTTCGGAGGCAAATGCTTGCCCAAGGACAGCCTTGCACTTGGCGTCTTGGCCGAGTCCCTTGGCGTGAAGTACGCCTTCATGGATGCGATGCAGGACGACAACGCCCGCCTCCGCACCACCCTCACAGGGAAGCCTTCGGACGTCGTCACCAACGACGATTGATCACACGGCGTGCAACTCAAGCAGTTCCAACGGTACCACGTCCAGCGTCCGTTGGTGGGTCGCCTCGAGGTCCACAGGGCATGCTGCCCCCGCTTCGGCCGCGGCCCGCCAGGTCGCGGCGCACACGCACCATTGGTTTCCTGGCTTCAAGCCGGGGAAGTTGAACTGAGGCGCCGGCGTCATCAGGTCGTTGCCGGCTTCTTTTGCAAAATTCAGGAAGGCTTCGTTGACGATGCAACACACCGTGTGGAGCCCTCGGTCGTGCTCGTCGGTGTTGCAGCACCCGTCCCGGTACCAGCCGGTCAGCGGGTCCACAGAGCACGCTTCGAGGCGTTGGCCATGCACGTTCAAGGAGGGTTCCATGGAGTTGTGTGCATCACGCCCTTCTTTGAGTCTCGTGCTTGGCCATGAACCGTTTCGGCGATGCTCGGGACCTTCTGTGTTGGTTCCGAAGGCGTGTGCTTCGCCGTTGGGTTCTTGAGGGGCGTTGCAGCCTTCACCCCATGCTGCCCGACACCCTGCACAAGCTTCCCCAAGAGGAGCGGTTTGCCTACGCCAAGGTGTTGGCGTTCATGACCCGCGTTGACGACGAACTGACCGTTGACGAAATGGCCATGTTCGAACAGCGGCTCGGTACGGCGCTTTTGTCGCCAAACCAGCGAAAATCCATCCGTTCCGCATTGAAGGTGCCTCCGCCGCTGGAAGAGTGCATGAAGGACCTCGGCCCAGAAGCCGGCCGTCTTGCTCTGCGTGACTCGGTGTTGATGGCCGCAGCAGACGGCAACGTGGACGACGATGAACTCGAAGCGCTGAAGGACATCGCGACCCATCTTGGCCTCTCCACGGACGCCGTGGACCGTCTCCTCAAGTGGACCGAGGACGGCTACGCTTGGATGAACGAGGGCTATGCCCTGTTGAACGACTTGGCGTGATCCTGTGCTCTTGGCGGCGGCGCTGGACCTTCCGGTTGAACAGCGTCATGCGTTGCTGGAAGTGCTGGTCGCGGTCGCTGCCGCCGACGGGGCCATCGTGGCCGAAGAGGCGGCCTGCGTTGAATCGATCATGGGGGCCGTGATGCTGCACCCCGAAGCCCGTGCGGGCCTACGGAACCAACTCACGGACCCGCCTTTGTGGTCGGCCTCCCTGGCCGAGATTGACGGCAAGCACGCCAGAACCGTGCTCTTTCTGGCGGCCTATGTTGCCGCGGTGGACGGGGCCTACGACAAGGAGGAAGTTCGCTTGCTCCGTCAGATGTGCAAGGCCTTGGACGTCGAGGCATCGTTGCTTGACGAGGCCTTCATTTGGGTCGAATCAGGGTTGAATTGGATGGCCTCGCTGCACGAGAGCCCCGAATGAATACCGGATTCCGGACATTTCAGCATCGTTCGCAACAGGGTTTATACGGGCTGCCCCGATGTTCTAAACGCTCGATTCGGGAGGATGTCATCATGGGACTTCACCCAAAAATCGGTATCACTGGCTTGCCCCGCTCAGGGAAATCTGCCGTGATGAGCAAAGTCCTCGAGATGATTGAGGACGAACGGGTCCGAGAACTTCGGATGCGTGGAGGCGATCCAAACACCCTCATTTTGGCCGGGCTGCGCATGGAACCGATCCTCGAGGGGAGCGAGCGCCAAGGGTACAAGATCATCGACATCGTGTCCGGCGATGAAGGCATCATCGCCCATCGGAGCAACGACGACCGCCTCCGCGTCCTCGGCCTCGGCTTGGACCTTGCAGAACTGGAACGCGTCGCCATTCCCGCATTGCGCCGGGCAAGGGAGGAATCCGAAGTCATCGTCATCGATGAGATTGGGAAGTTCACCGTTGAATCCGAGGCCTACGTTGAGGCCGTGCGCGAGGTCCTCAAAGTCGACAAGCCGACCTTGCTGACCCTGCACAAAAAGAGCCGACACCCCCTGCTCCAGGACATCCGCCGACGGGACGACGGACGCATCCTCGAAGTGACGCCCGTCAACCGCGCCCTCTTGCCGTACAAGATTCACAAGCTCATGCGTGAAACCTACTGAACGCACCACGTTCAAGACCGAGAGGCCCTTCATCGCACCATGTTGCCCCCGGCGTTGATGGCTCAACGCCTGCTCATCGGGGGTGGATTGACCGTCCTGCTCGCATGGGCCTTCGGTCTGCAGAGCATGCGGACGACGCTCGATCTCTCCGAATCAGGAACGCTGATGTTCTTGCTCGGGGCCGTGCTGATCGCGGCCGGGGTGGCCTTGAGGCAAGGCGCCCCAAGCCTCGTTTCCATGTTTCCGGAAGAAGGCGAAGAGGCGATGTCGGGTCGTTTGAAACAAGAAATGTCCGACCTCGAGCAAAAGGAGCGAAGCAGCCGTGCATGGGCTCGGCTCGAGGCGGACGCGCTTCGCGATGCACTCGACGAAGAAGCCTGAACTCGACGGTGCGTTCTTGAACCGCGGAGGCTGACGCAGGTGCATGAGCGAAATCCCGGATGGCCTACGCTACACGGCTGAACACGAATGGTTGCGCGTGGAAGGTGACCTTGTTGCCATTGGCATCACCGATCACGCACAAGACGCGTTGACCGACATCGTCTACATCGAACTCCCCTCAGAGGGAGACACCATGGACGACATGGGCGAATTCGCTGTCGTGGAGTCCGTCAAGTCCGCTTCCCCCATTTTCGCACCTCTTGCCGGTGAAATTGTTGCGGTCAACGACGCCCTCGAGGACGAACCAGAGCGGATGAACAGCGACCCCTATGGCGAGGGCTGGATCGTGCGCATGCGCCTTGATGACATGTCCGCACTGGACGGTTTGATGGACGCTGCGGCCTATGCCGCCATGCTCGGTGAGTGAGGAAGGGGCGTCGATGGACGCCACCCCGGACTGGACAATTTACGTGGACGGTTCGTGCCCAGGCAACCGCGATGTGGACGCCTCCACGCCGGCTTCATGGGCCTTTGTGGTCGTGTCAGGGGACCTGCCTCACGGCCGTGGCTCAGGTGAATTGGTCCACGAAGAAGCAGGTTCGGTCGTGACCGATTCTGACGCTCAGGGTTACCTCGGGGCCGAAGTCGGTTCGAACAACACCGCGGAATTGTCGGCCTTTGCCCACGCCCTTCGCTGGTTGTTGATGCAAGACACCGCATGCACCGCCTTGATTCGCGCCGATTCCATCTATGCGGGAAATCTGGCCGACGGCTCGTGGAAAGCCAAAGCCAACCGCGCATTGGTTCAACGTGTTCAGGAATTGTGGCGTGAAGTGTCGGCCCAACACACCGTCCGTTGGGACCACGTCCGGGCCCACCGCGGCCATCGATGGAACGAGCGGGCCGACCACCTCGCAGGCCGGCACGCCTTGGGTGAACCACCTGAACCGATGTCCTTCTGGCGACCAGGTCGGCGCTGATGCCGCGTCTGGCCACATCACGCCATGCGTGACGTCAACCATTCCCGAAGTTTAGGACCGAAGTCTTCGCGACGGAGCGCGTGGTCGATTTGGGCTTTCAACCACGGCAGCGGGCGGCCTGCATCGTACCACACGGCGTTTTCGTGCACCACGCCTTCCATACCACCGTCGTTCATCCAGTGTTCTTGCACGCGAATGCTTTGCAATTCTCCGTGTTCCTCGACGCCGTAATGCTCCAGCAAGCGAGAGGCGTCTTCGGTCCAAAGGTACCGGCCACAGAGGGCGAGGTCGGACGGAGCCATGCCCAAGGGAGGCTTTTCGATCACTTCGAGGATTTGCCCATCCTCCATGCGGACCATGCCAAAGGAGGTCGATTCTTCGGGACTGACGCGCATCAGGCCCGCGACGGGTCGGCCCGTTTGTTCGAACGCCTCGACCAAGTCGCGAGAGGCGGTGGACGGCGCCAGCACCCCGGTGGTCCGGTGCTCGGTCATCAGCAGGTTGTCACCCAACAAAATCAGAAAGGGCCCTTGAACGGCGTGGAGGGCGCATGCAATTGCGTCACCCATCCCACGCTGTTCCTGTTGCTCGTGAATCAAAACCTCCACGTTGACGCCGGGATCAAGGTGTTGTGCGTGCATGTCAGGACGGAAGGAAGCCAATCCACTTCGCCCTTCCACCCATGCGCTCAGGTCTTTTCCGGGACGTGAAATGACGTGGACCCGCTTCACACCGGCATGGGCGGCCTCTTGGATCAGATGCGTCAGGACAGGGACGTCCACCAAGGGCAATGCTTCCTTGGCCAGCATCGCGCTTGCGGGGAACATCCGCGTCCCAAGCCCGCCGGCGACGATGAGGGCATCCTCGACTGCAGCCATGACGGGGGATGCCGTCGGACAGCCTTTCAAGCATCGGCCAAAACAGGGTCTGTGGCCGAAGGTCGTTGGGAGGCGTGGGGCATCGCCGGTGCCCTGCTTGTGGCTCAGACCTTCGTGGACCTCGTCCCGGACGGGCCATGGGGCAACGGAGCCATGGGCACCGGATTCCTCGGCCTTACGGGCGTGGGCTGCCTCTACGTCGCTTGGTTCCGCAGGACGTTTTCGACGAAAGGACTGCTTCCGACCCTGGACCTCTGGGACGACCCGGCAGGGACGTGGCCTCGGGTGGTTGCCGTTGGAGCGGTGTTCATGCTGTTGTCCTACGGTGCCGGGCGAGGTGAGGTGGACGCGTGGATGCCAGAGCCGGCAGGGCTTGTGCTCTCCTTGGTCGGATTGCTCGTTCTGCTCAACGGCTTGTACGTTGGAGCGGTGGTCGGTCCGCTAAGCGAAGAGGAATGATCCTCAATCCAAGAAGCCCAAATCGTCGTCGAGGACGTCCAAGGCATCGCCAAGTTCGGGCAATTCCGCGGCTTCTCCGCTCGGCGGTGCTGGCGCTGCAGGTTCCGCAACGAGCGCTTCGGGCAGCGGCCCCTCGGACGAAAGCCACGCTCGCCACTCGTCCGACCGACCTGGTCGGCGTGCTTCGATGGCGTTCAGCAGGAGTTCACGGCCTTCGCTGACCCGTTCCCAGACCCGTGCCAGATGCGCGGGGTCAACTTCGTCCATCCTCAGCAGAAGTTCACGCAACCGGGTTCGAACGACTTCGTCGCCGTCCGACCACGCTTTTGGGAGCAGGCCGACTTCGTCTTCGGGCCGGGCGCTGATGTAGTCCCGGAGGCCAATGACCACGTTGCGACGTACGATTGGAACCGGGTGGTCGAGCGCGTTCACCATCGTGGCCACCCACTGGTCTTGGTCCAAGAATCGAAGGTCGTGCATCGTCGCGCTCGCGGCGGCCAACACGCTCTCGTCGTCGTCTTTCATCATGTCATGAAGCAAAGGCACGGCGTGGGTGGTCACGCGACGGAACAGGCGGGTCAAGACGTCAGCAAGTCCTCGCCGCACGGGCAGTTCCTCCCTCGCGTGAAGACGATGAATCACCTCCAAACCGCGTTCAGCGTCACGTTCAACCAGGCGGGCGAGGCAGGTGCACACGTTTGCGGCCACCTCTGCTTCGGGGTCGGCGGCTCGACGCAGGAGGATGTCGATGAGCCCAAGGGGTTCGATCAAACCGGGCCGCTCCAGGAGCAGCTGCACCCAGCGGATGAGGAGGAGGCGGCGGTCGATGTCACCTTGCTCGAGGCGCGTGAGGACCCATGCCGCGGCTTCCGTCCCGGCGGTGTGGGCTTCCACCTCTGTGGTGCGGGGCACCACCGCGTGCGGGTTCCACCCCATGTGTTGCGGACCGACGTCGGGCTGGGTGTGCCATGTTCCGGGGCGTTGCGCCAGCGCGATGGACTCCAACAGGTGGTAGCCTTCGTGCACCGCTTGCCCATGCGCGGCTTTCGCCAACCCGTTCAGGAGAGAGACCGCAAGCCACCACCGGTCGGTGTTCGGTGCTTCTCGGTCAAGGGCTTGGGCCAGCCAGGCGGTCGTCAGGCGGTACACGATGCGACCTGCAATGTCGTCTGTTCGCTTGGCGAGCCAGCGTCCGTGGACTTCGTAGGGGTCGTCGGACAAACTCATCCGATGGGGCACGACGAGGTCGACGACGTCATCCAGATGACGCTCAAAGGTGCCTCGGTCAGCTTGCAACAAGGACAAGGCCGAGGTGGTGACGTCCGCGGGTGCATTCGGCATCAGGGGCGGGAAATCTGGGTCGATGAGCGGGGGAGCAGGAAGTGGCCAAGCAAGGGTGCCTCGTTCCAAAGCATCGGACATGATCGTGGCCGTCCGCTCAAACACGGCCTCAAGCAAAGGCGCCTTGGTCCGCTTCACAACACGAGGGACGCCTCCCATGATATGAACCGAATGGCGAGGCTTGAGGGCCGAGGGCACGAGGTCAGCGGAACCGTCGTGGTCTTGCAACCCACCTTTGTGTGAGCCCCGAGCGGCATCATCAATCGGGTCCGATGCCGGTGGTGATGGCGCCATGGCGCCATAACCCGCGGTACATGAGCGTCACCCGGAAGGGCAACGCGACCTGTCCGTCGGCGCTGATCGCGATGAGGCCCCCACGGCCCCCCAAGGGCTCGACCAGGTCGAGGACGTGATCGCACACCTCGGCCAGGTCGGCCTCATCTTGGCGCATGCCAACGCCCACCTCGTGAGCGGCACAGGCACGCAGGTACGCTTCGCCCACGCCGGTGCATGACACCGCAACGCGCTGATCGGCCCACGTGCCCGCACCGATGACCGGCGTGTCGCCAACACGGCCCGGTGGTTTGCCCGTCATGCCTCCAGTGGAGGTCGCTGCGGCCAGATGGCCGTGCGCATCCAGCGCCACGGCCCCGACGGTGCCCGGCCCGTCCACTTCCTCACCGAGGTCGTGGTCCAAGGCTGCATCGTCTTCGTCGGTGGCTCCCGGGCGCAGGCGAGCGTCCCGCCATTTTTTCCACTGAGCCGTTCGAAGGTCTGTGATCAGTGCATCAGGTGAAACGGTCTCATACCCGTGCTTCGCGGCCCACGCTTCAGCGCCGGGTCCTGCCATCATGGCCGGCCACCCCTGTTGGAGGAGACCATGTGCAGCCTGAATTGGGTGGCGAAGGTTGGTCACGCCAACGACCGAACCCGCAGCCCCGTCCTGCCCACGCATGATGGACGCGTCCATGGACACCCGGCCGTCCGCGTCGAGCACGGAACCCACGCCGGCGTTGAACCCAGGTTCGTCCTCAAGGGCCTCAACGGCCAAACGGACGGCCGTCAATGCATCGAGTTCGCCCGCCTCCAGCCGAGGTCCAAGGTCATGCAGCACGGCTTCCATGCAAGCGATGCGCTGTGGGTCCATCGGCGTCATGCCACGCCAAGGACCGTCGCCTCCCGCGCCGCCGTGCAGCGCGAGGACGGGCACGAAATCGCCTCACTCAATGAGGGTGCAACGCACGATCTTCTGCGGGGTGCTTGGTCGGTCACCAGGCATCTTCTGGCAGGCTTCGATGGCCTTGACGACGTCCATGCCCTCGCTGACCTCGCCGAAGACGGCGTGGTTTCCGTTGAGCCACGGCGTGGCCACGGTGGTGATGAAGAACTGCGATCCACCGGTGTCGCGGCCGGCGTTGGCCATCGACAGAATGCCGGGACGATCGTGCTTGAGGGCCAGAGCGGAGGGTTCGCAAGGAATCTGCCAACCGGGGCCGCCGGTGCCTGCACGGCGGGACATTGGATCCTTTGAGTGGGGGCAGCCGCCTTGGAGCATGAAGTCCGCAATGACGCGGTGGAAGTGCAACCCGTCGTAGTACCCGTCACCGACGAGCTTGACGAAATTCGCGACCGTGTCGGGCGCGTTGCCGTGGTAAAGGGTCAGAAGAATGTCACCGGCGCTGGTCTCCATGCGGACTTGCATGACCCACGGACGAAAGGGGCCTCCTTTGAGGCTTCGTGCGCGGGGGACAGTGGTTCAAATGGGGCTTCCATTTGGCCAGATTATGGGCGACGTGCTGGACCTTGACCTCGAAATGATCGACGGCTCAACCACCAACCTTCGCACCTTGGCGGCCGGGGGACGCGTCTTGGTCGTGAACGTGGCCAGCGCCTGTGGCCTTACCCCGCAGTATTCCGACCTTCAGCGCCTCCATGAGGCCATCGATGACCTCACCGTCGTTGGCGTGCCCTGCAACCAATTTGCCGGACAAGAGCCAGGGACCCACGAGGAAATCTGTGCGTTCACCGAAGAGCGCTACGGTGTGACCTTCCCCCTTTCGGCTAAGGTTGACGTCAACGGAACGGCCCGTCATCCGATCTACTCCGTCTTGACGGCCGTGAGTGACGCAGAAGGGCACAGCGGCGACGTCAGGTGGAATTTTGAGAAATTCCTCATCGACACCGACGGCGCCATCACGCGGTTCAAGCCTGCCATTTCGCCAAAGGACGTGCTCTGAAGCTCACCCTTCGTGCGGTTCTTCCCCGGAAGTTGCCCGGGGCATGTAACGGAACACGATGACCGCAGCAACGAAGGAAATCACGGCGGAAGCGGATGCGGACGTCGTCATTCCGAACACGAAGGCCTCGTTGGCCGCTTCGATCAGCGCGGCACCCACCGGCTGGCCTTGCGCAAGGAGTTCGCCTCCCAACCGAACCGCAGCCGGAAAAGAGGTCGTTGGGTCTGCGGCCAACGTCGATGCATCAATTCCCTCAGGCATCTGGAAGGACTGTTGGTAAAATTCGTTGAGGACGGAGCCTCCAATGGCGATGCCAAGGGCTCCACCAATTTCGCGGCTGGAATCGTTGGTTGCACTGCCCACGCCGGCTTTGTCGTCCGGCACAGATTCCATGACCAATCCTGTCGAAGGGGCCATCGTCAAACCCATCCCCAGGCCGAGCACAAAGAAGACCACGCCAAGGACCCAGTAGTCGGTGTTCACGTCCACCACGCTCCCAAACAACACCATCCCAAGGGTGACCATCATCAGGCCGCTTCCGACCACCTTTGCACGACCAAACAACGCCACGAGGCGGTCGCTGTTGGCCGCTGCGGGCATCAATCCGAGTGGCAAGGGCAGGAAGCGCACGGCGGCGTCAAGGGCTTCATGTCCTCGGACGAGTTGGAAATGAAGCATTTGGGTGAACATGAACGAGAACATCACGTAGTAGGCCAGGGTGACCGCCAAGAGCCCCGTCACAAAGCCAGGTTCTCGAAAGAAGGACATGGGGAGCATAGGATGCTCACGTTGGCGTTCCCACGTCCAAAACAACCCAAGGAAGAGGACCGACAACGCAGCGCCGCCGAAGGTTTCGAGGGAGGTCCACCCATGATTTGGGGCTTCGATGATGGTGTACAGGAACGCACCCAAACCCGCCATGGAGAGCACGCCGCCAATCGGGTCCAACGGCGTCCGTTGCTCGTCCCTCGATTGCGGTACGATGGCCCAGGTCAACGCGATGCAGACGATGGCGATCGGGACGTTGATCATGAACACGGCCTGCCAATCGACGTACTGCACCGCCCAACCGCCGACAAACAGGCCGATCGGCGCACCGATGCCTGCCATGGCCGCCCAGATGCCGATGGCCCTCGGCCGTTCCGCCCTTGGGAAAGAGGTGACCACGATGGAAAGGGTGGCGGGCATCACGAAGGCCGCGCCCAGTCCCATGAAGGCCCGCGCCGCGATGACCTCGTTCGTGGTGACGTTTCGAGCGAGCGCGACCCACGCGGAAAAGGCACCCATGACGATGAGGCCAAACTGGAGGGTGGAACGACGTCCGTACCGGTCGCCAATGGCGCCCATCAAGAGCAACGTGCCACCAAAGACCAACGCGTAAGCGTCCAAAATCCACTGCAATTCGGTGTTGTCGGCCCCCAAGTCCTTGGAGAGTTCAGGCAAGGCCACGTTGAGGGTGACGTTGTTGAGCATCACGACGATGAGGCTCATGCCCATGACGGCGAGGATGAACCAACGACGAGGATGCCCCTCCTCGGAGCCGTCGTGACCCTCCATACTCCCCCATCGCCCCATGCAGTATTTGATTCCGGTATGCGATGTTCGAGAGAAGCAGGTGCTTTGCACACCGGCCTTCGCTTCACTCGGCCAGCCGTTGTTCTGAACGCCAGGTGTGCCCTGCGTCCATGCCCATGAGGTGATCCCGAACGATGTCCACATCTGAGCCGCCAGTGCGACGGCAAGCGGGGGTGCGCCGTGGACGAATCTGTTGAATTGAAACGCCTTCGGGAGGGTCATCAAGCACGTCCAACATCGCGTTGTAGACCTCACCGCGGCGTCGAAGGGCGCCTGCGAGCGAAGGCAGTTTTCGTTCAAACCATGGGGCCGCCAACCGCCCTGAGCGGCCGTTGTTGCGGTACCCTGCCCGACGTGTCCGGACAACCACAAGTTCGGTCGCACCCATGTCGATGACCTGTTGCACAGGAATTGGAATGGCAATGCCGCCGTCGAGGCACTTCAGGCCGGCGACCTCAACGGGCGAGCGCACCGCGATGGGCAAAGCCGAGGTCGCCTTGAGGGCCGCGACAAGGTCCTCTTCCGTCGGTTCAATCAGGTGGCCTTTGCCCGTTTCGACGTCGGTGACGGTCAACAAAAACCGCGCCGGGTGGGCAAGCAGCGCAGCACCGTCCAGCGGCTCCAAACGGTCCGCCGCTTCATGCAGCAATTCAAGGTCCACCAAATCGCCTCCACGGAGGAAATCGCTGATTCGACCGAAGGCAGCGCGGCAGTCGGGGTGACGGAGCACCCGCAGCGATCGGCCCCTCTGATCGGCAAGGTAAGCCGCAGCCAAAAGAGCCCCTGCGGACGTGCCTGCAACCATGTCAAAGTGCTCGTCGCCTTCCATCAAGGCATCGAGAACGCCGGCTGCAAACGCGGCCCGGACGCCACCTCCCTCAACGAGCAACGCGCGCATGGTGTAAATTACACACCATCAAACAAAAAGGTGGTCCCGGCTTGCTTCGGAGGGCCAGCCTTCGCAGCCCATTGCGCAGGAACGGGAAAACAGTCATCACCTCGGGGACCGGATGCGAAGCATGGATGCCCCACCCTCGGGAGCCACAGCGGCTACAATGACCGACGAGGAGCGTACCCGTGCTCAGCGCGGCTACATGATGTACGACTGGGCCAAGTCCGGTTTCGAGACCTCCGTGGTTGTCGCGGTGCTCCCCGCATGGTTTGCGTACCTGTTCATCGCGGCGAATGGACAGGAGATGTCCTTCCTTGGCATGACCCAAACCGCGGACGGCATCTTTGCTTTGGTGACGGCATCTGCGGCCTTGTTTGTGGCGGTCATTTCGCCAGGTTTGGGCGTCATTGCCGATCGCATCCCCATCAAGCAACTCATGCTTCGTTGGGCGACCATCATCGCGTGCAGCGCCACGGTCCTGCTTGGTCTGGCGCTGTTCCTTCCCATTGAGATTCGTTGGGTGTGGCTGGCGATCATGTACCTCATCGCCAACATCGGCACCAACGTCAGCAACGTGTACTACAACGTCCTTCTTCCGCACATCTGCAAGGACGAGGAGGAGCTTGACCGCATCTCCACTGGCGCCTACATGTACGGTTACATTGGCGGTGGTCTTCTCTTGGCCACCCACCTCGGTTTGGTGATCGGCACCGGCTACGCCGACTGGGCGACGGCCTTTGCCTTGTCCACCACCGGCCTGTGGTACTTCGGATTCGCGACCTACACCTTCAACCGGGTGCCTGAGCCGCCCATCGTCATCGAACTTGAGGAGAAACTCACCCTCGTTTCCGCCACCAAATTGGCGATTTCCGAAGTCAAGGGCACGATCGGCGATTTCTTCGGCACGTACCGCATTCTCGGGCTTTACCTCCTTGCCTACCTGCTCTTCATCGACGGCATCAATGCCGTGACCGGGCTGGCCGGCGCCTACGGCGCTGGCGTGCTTGGTGTGCCCTTGGTCGCCAACATGGCCGTGATCCTTCTCGTGCAATTCGTGGCCTTCCCATCGGCCGCGTTCTTCATTCGCGTGGCGAAATGGACCTCCACCAAAACCACCGTGATGATCACCTGTTCCTTGTGGGTCTTCGTGGTCCTGATGGCCATCGCCTTTGCGCCCCTGCCCCTCGATGCGCACGACGAGCACGACTTCCAAGTGGAGTTGCAAGACGACGGTTCGTACCTCATTGTGAACGCCACGGACTTCATGATGGCTCCCCTGGGCTCCGATCAAGAATTCAGGGAATCCGCAGAAGGCTTGCTTCCCTTCGAGGACTACAACGCCGACAGGGACCGCATGGAATTCTCAGGTGAAGCACGGACGCTGAACGCCACACAACTCGGGATGTTGCTCGATAAAATCGAAGAATCAAGGTTCAGTTTGAGCGTTCAAAACGGCAGCATGGACGGCTTCTATGCCGGGGAAAACCATCCGACGAGCATCGGCGATGGCCCCATCGACATCATTCCGACAACGGCTCGGAAATTGATTTGGGAACCGCTCAACATGGGCATCTCCATCCAGTGGATGTTCATCGGCATCGGGGCAGGCTTCCTGTTGGGAGGGTCACAAGGCATGGCTCGTTCGCTGTTCTGCCAGATGGTGCCGGAATCACGGAGCGCTGAGTTCTTCGGATTCATCGGCTTCTTTGGACGCGCAGCCTCCTTCATTGGTCCGGCTTTGTACTTCGGCGTGAGCGGCATTGCCGACGCTCGAACGGCGATCTTGTCGATCATGCTCCTCATCGTGTTCGGTGTCATCCTCACGTGGTTTGTCGACGTGGAGGAGGGCGCACGGATCGCGGCTGAGGAAGACGCGAAGTATGCCCGAGCCTCCTCAGAAGGCGAGTGAGCAGCGAGCAAGGATGATAGGACATCCGAGCCGATGACGTTTGGATGATGCCACCGCCTGCTCCCCTTCCGCCCCCTGACGACGATCCATGGGACGAGTTTGACACGGCTCCAGCACCGGTGGTTGCCCCTCCGATGCCCGGTCCACCGGTGCAGACGGGAGCCTTGCCAACGCCCCCTCCTCCAGCAGAGACCATGCTCCCCGACGTCCCGGTCTCGACGCCTCAAGCGGTGGCAGCCCCGGTTGCGCCATCCGTGGCTGCAGCGCAAGCGGTGATCCCACAACAGGCCGCGGGGGTCGTGCCCGCTCAGCCGACGACCACAAATTTGGGCGGCCAGCAGGTCATGATGCAGGCGGGCATGATGCCCGCACAGGCCGCCACGGTCGTGCAGGTGCCAGTTCCTGTCGTCAAAGAACCTCGGGAATGGCCGCCGTTGACGCACATGATCGTCATAGCTGGATTTGGTTTGCTGCTGTTCACGGCCGTGCTCTTGCTCTTTGCAAATTTGGCCGACCCTCCCGCGGTGGGTGATTTCGGTACAGACGCGGACGACCTGGAAGATTTTGCTGAAGCACTGGACAAGTACGACCGTCGGCAAGCCGTGTACGGGGCCTTCTCGCTCTTCTTTGCCACCGTCGGTCAAATGGCGGTTGCAGCAGGCCTGCTGTTGTACACCGTCAAGGACGGCGAGGACATGCCGGTGCCCGTGCGAGCGGTGTTGCTTGGTGGCGTGTTGCTCCTGCTCACCCGCATGATGACCGGCGGACTGGATCTGGCCGCGTTGCTCTGAGGTCTCAGGTCAGACGGTGTTGCCAGCCTGGCTCGAAATCGTTCAAACCATCGAAGCCGGAACCGTCGCCTCCGTCACCGCCGCTTTCATCTTCCTCGTCCTCACCTTCATCCGGAAGATGTCCACAGGCGGCCAGGAAGGCCCTGAACAGTTCCCGTTCGAGGTATTTGTAACGCGAAAGGAGTTCCTGGATGGCGTCCATGACCCGCTGCATGACCACGTGGTCGGCATGGGGCAAGAGCAACTTCTGTCGAACCACGAGCGCATCGGCGGCGTCCACCGTTGTGGCAACGGCCGGTTCGGGAAGGAACCCTGTGCGTTCTGAGCCGTCAATGGCGTTGGCGAAGAACTCGAAGGACAACCGTTCTGCGAGGTCTTCTTCGATGTTCATGAACACCTTTCGGACGACAGGGTGCACAGGCAATACCATTCGCAGGATGACGATTTCTTCGGAGTCTCCAATGGCATATGCTTCGTAGGTATAGCCAGCGATGCTGATCAGAAGGCTGTCTTCTTCATGTCTGAACGGGAACGCTGCAATCCCGAGCTTGGTGGGGTCGGTGTCAGTGACGTATCCCATCCTCCAACAGATGGAAGAGAGCCGACCCAAAGGGGTACCCATAGGGTCCATGCACGGATTTGGCACGCTTGTTTGTATCAAGCCTTCCGGTCTCAGGCCAAGGGCGAAGGAGCCGCCCCGTTGACCTCGTCACTGACGCCTTCGGCGTAGCGGGCGAAGTTCTCGTTGAACATCCTCGCAAGCCGGTCGGCGGTCGCGTCGTATGCGTCACCGTCCGTCCAGGTCCCACGTGGTTGCAGGACGTCGGCAGGCACACCGGGGCAGGAGGTCGGGACCTCGAAGCCAAAGCGACCGTCGATGACGTATTCCACGTCGTCGAGGTCACCGTCGAGGGCGGCGTTGAGCATGGCGCGGGTGTAACGGAT
>Ga0075480_10000583_pt1 | contig 22104 bp, 20 predicted proteins | sample DEB08_DNA_7_FD_81590 | JGI IMG/M metagenome (GOLD analysis project Ga0075480, IMG submission 81590) | Aqueous microbial communities from the Delaware River and Bay under freshwater to marine salinity gradient to study organic matter... | ecosystem: Environmental > Aquatic > Marine > Coastal ... | reverse complement strand
GTCATGAAGCCCGAAGGCTGGACGCCCCCCGAACTTGGGGCCATCCTCTCCAAGCACACGGAGGAACAGGCGTGAGCCGCCCCGTGGCCTTGGTCACTGGCGGAGGCCGCGGCATCGGAGCAGCGGTCTCCAAGCGGTTGGCAAAGGATGGATTCGACGTCCTGCTCACCTACACGACGTCGTCCCGTCCGGCCGAGTTTGTCGTTGACGCCATCCGAGAATCGGGTGGTGACGCCTTGGCGGTCAAGATCGATTGCGCAGCAGAGGACGAAGTGGCCTTGCTGGCCAGCCACCCGTGGATGGCCCGCACCGTGCAGGCCTTGGTGTTGAACCATGGGAGGTACGACCGTGTGCCGGCCAGTGACCTCGACCTCGCACAACTGGATCGGACCATGAACGTGAATTTCCGCGGTGCCTTCCTCGTCTGGGCGGCGGTTCAACCCCATCTTGCCGACGGCGCCCGCATCGTCGTGGTCGGCTCACAACTTGGCACACGCGGGTCCCCGCATGGCGCCGATTACAGCGCGTCCAAAGCGGCCCTGCAAGCATGGGCACGCTCGCTCGCCCAAGAAGCGGGGCCGAGAGGGCAACGCGTCAACGTGCTTGCACCTGGCTACGTCGACACGGACCTGCTCGCCGCCGATACCCCCCAGAAGCGTGAATCACGCGAGGCGGAAGTGCCCTTGCGTCGCCTTGGTTCTCCCGAAGACATGGCGGGAGCGGTGTCTTTCCTCATCGGCGAGGACAGCGCCTACATGACCGGTGCCGTGCTCCACGTGAACGGTGGCCTGTACCTTCCCTGAACCCCACAAGGGTTCAAACCGGCGCCCGACCGCCATGAAGCGTGGTCGACGAATGGGACGACGACGGGTCCTTCGAGGCCCGTGCCAACCTCGACGTGGGCGAGGTGGACCTTCAGGAGCGGGACCCCTTCGACCTCTCCCGAGCGCTCGAAGGTGCTTCGATGGAACACCTGAGTCCTGACGTGAGCCGCTTTCGCCTTCATTCCGAACATGCACCGGCGGGCGATCAACCCGAGGCGATCGAACAACTCGTCCAGCAAATCGAGGGTGGGCAAGAGCGCTGTGTGCTGCTTGGCGTGACCGGCTCTGGCAAGACCTTCGCCATGGCCAACGTCATCGAACGGCTCAACCTCCCAACGTTGATCATCTCGCACAACAAGACGCTTGCTCGGCAATTGCACCACGAGATCGCCGGCTATTTCCCCGAAAACGCCGTTGAATACTTCGTTTCACATTACGACTACTACCAACCCGAAGCCTACCTGCCAAAGCGGGACTTGTACATCGACAAAGAGCTCTCCATCAACGAGCGAATCGAACAGGAGCGCTTCTCCGCGGTCGCAAGTTTGGTTTCACGCCCGGATTGCGTCATCGTCTCCTCCGTGTCGTGCATTTACGGCCTCAATCCGCCCGAAACCTTCCTTGAGCACCACCTCAGGGTGCACGTGGGCCAGGCCATCGAACCGCAAGACTTGATGCGGGCCTTGGTCGGGCTGCAGTACGCCCGCACCAACACCGACCTCGAGCGGGGCCAAGCCCGCTTGCGTGGCGAAGTGCTTGACGTGTGGATGCCGAGCCGCGATGATCCACTTCGCATTCGATTCGATTTCGATGGCGTCATCGCTGTCTCCGTATGCGATCCGGTCAGTTGGGAGGTGCTCGACGCCTTGGAAGAGGCTTGGATTCACCCCAAGGAGTTCTTCATGACCAGCCCGGAACGGTTCGAAATCGCGCTTGAGCGGATTGAAAGCGAACTGAACGACCGGCTGCGGTACTTCGATGGAACGAAAGAGCAGGTGAAGCGCCATCGCCTGGAACAGCGCACAGAATACGACCTTGAGATGTTGCGGGAAGTCGGGCACTGTTTGGCCATCGAGAATTACTCACGGCATTTCGACGGCCGTGAAGCAGGCGAACGCCCGTATTGTTTGCTCGACTTCTTTGCGGCCTGTGCGCGTCAATTCCATGGCGACCCCACCCGTTTCCTGGTCATCATGGACGAGTCGCACGTGACCCTCCCGCAAGTAGGAGGCATGTACCACGGGGACAGGGCACGCAAAGAGAACCTCATTGAGCACGGCTTCCGTTTGCCTTCGGCCGCGGACAACCGGCCGCTGAAAATTCCAGAATTCCAAGGCCTTGTCCCACAAATGGTCTACGTCTCTGCAACACCGGGCGAGCGCGAATTGCGGCACCTGTGTGAGGTGACCGGTCAACCGGTGCCCGAAGGCCTGCTTCACGTCGCTTCCAAGGGCGGCGCTGGGCCCGCGGACGTGGCCAAGAAAATCCAGGGCTCGCCGTCGATGTACGAAATGCTGCAGACGATCGACCACTTGCCACGCATGGAAATTCGACCGACGGGCTTGCTGGATCCGGGCATTGAAGTTCGACCCACTGAAGGGCAAGTGGCCGACTTGCTCTCAGAAATCAACGCCAGAATTGACCGGGGTGAGCGAACCTTGGTGACCGTCTTGACGATCAAATTCGCCGAAGAGGTCGCCGCATACCTCAGCCGTATGGGGGTGAAGGCGCACCACCTCCACTCGGAAATCGACACCATCGAACGTACGGAGATCATCAACGCGTTGCGCTTGGGCCTCATCGACGTCATCGTCGGCATCAACCTGCTCCGAGAAGGATTGGACATTCCAGAGGTCAGCTTGGTGGCGATTTTCGACGCGGACCGTCAGGGCTTCCTTCGCAACGAGCGATCGCTCTTGCAAACCATCGGGCGTGCTGCGCGAAACGCCAACGGGTCCGTCCTTCTCTACGCCGACAGCGTGTCGCCTGCCATGACCGCAGCCATCCGCCAAACCTTGGAACGTCGCCAGCGGCAGCACGAGGACAACGAACGGCGTGGCATCGTTCCCCGCACCATCGTCAAGGCCCTTCCACAAATGGGCCAGGAATCGGAGGGCCTCCTCGAAGGCACCACCACCTCCCGTGGTGGGAAACGTCTGGTGGCGAAGCGTGGTGGGCGCGCAGACGGCCCTGCTGCAGCCTTTTTGCCAAGCAACAACACGGCGGACAACGACCAACGTATTCCAATTGAACATTCAATTTCTCAATTGGAACATGACGAAGATTTTCCCACCTCAAAGGAAGCCTTGGTCGACCTGGCCGCTGAAATCAAAGCAGCGATGGAAGACGCTGCACGGGCCCTTGATTTCGAAGAAGCCGCTCGGCTTCGTGACCGGTTGATGACGATCCGTGACCGGCTCGATGACGCAGGGATTGATTGAAAACGGGCACAGACGAGGCCGAAACATGGCCATTGACCCAGACCAGTTCGACGTGCCCGTGGTCGATTACGACTTTTCGAACGCCACCTCACCAAAGGGGCTGCTCGACCAAATGGCCTCTGCAGGTGGCTTCACGGCCACGAAACTGGCGATGGCCCGGGACATCCTTCGCGACATGGACCATGCTTTGAGCGAAGCCGACCACGACCCAGCAAAGATGCTGAACTGGCTGTCCTTCCCCGCATGCTTGTGCGCGACCGGAACCCGCGGATTCTTTGTGGAAGCCTTGCGCAGGAAGATGTTCAACGTGGTCTCAACGACCTGCGGGACGCTCGATCATGACATCGCGCGCGCGCATGCAGCGTACTACCACGGTGCCTTCGAATTGGACGACATCGAGCTTGGTGAGCACGACCTGATGCGCTTGGGCAACGTCATCGTCCCCACCTCTTCGTACGGTGAAATCATCGAATCTGTGGTCATGCCTGCGCTCGAGGACATCCGCAAGGAGCGGCTTGAGCAGACCGGTTTGACCGGCGCAGACGCATGGCTCGGCTTCGGCTCCATCCACTTGGTGTGGGCCTTGGGTGAACGAATCGGCACGGAAGATTCGTTGATCTATTGGGCGGCCAAGCACCGAATCCCGGTCTGCATCCCTGGGATCACCGACGGCTCCATTGGAGCTCAATTGTTCATGTTCCGGCAGAAGTACCGGGACTTCCACATCGACACCTTGGCCGACGAGCAGGTCATGAGCGACTTGACCTGGGACGTGGAAACCTCAAACGCCCTGATGATCGGTGGTGGAATTTCCAAGCATCACGTGATTTGGTGGAACCAATATCGAGGCGGACTTGACGCTGCCGTGTACATCACGACGGCTCCTGAACACGACGGCTCCCTGTCGGGAGCACGCCTCCGTGAAGCCATCTCCTGGGGCAAAATGCGACCTGAGGCCCCGAACGTCTGTGTCGAGGGGGATGCCAGTGTGCTGCTTCCGCTCCTCGGTGCAGATTTGTTCACCCGCGGTTGAGCGTTCCCTCGACCAGGGCCAGATGGTGCATCAAGGCTTCACGCACCGTCATCTGGGGCCTCCAACCCTCTGAACGGTGCTCAGACAGAAGACGGTGCAAAGGCCCGAGATCTGGCTCCTGATCGTCCAACCCAACCGATTCAACCCGAACAGGTGGACGCTGAGGTTCAGCCAACACCTCGACCGAGAAGGCACCGACTTGCCCTTGCTCCCAGCGTCGATGCAAGAGGGCGGCCTCGTGCATCAACTCTGAGGCCTGCCAACGCCTCCGACCGCTGAGGACGAGGCTTCCTTCAGGCACCGGGTGTGCTGCGAGGCTCAACAAGGCCTCGACAAGGTCATGTTCGGCCACCCACCAACCGGCCCTCGCATCAGCATCAAGCAAAAGATCGGGCCACAGACCTGCCGTGAGCGTCGGAATGACGTCGATGGGGCGGACCTGCAGCACGCGCCCGTCCCGCTCCACTTCGAATCGGGACCCGTCTCCTGGACCGGACAAACGTGCCGTCGCCTCTTCTTCCTCAATGAGCGAAGACAACCCCAATGGGTCCCGCGCCCGGGCAAGCTGCCTGGCCGCCTCCGTCACCCCGGCGACGGGGTGGCCTTTGCGGGCTGCATGGAGCATCACCGTCGCGGAAAAGCGCGGATGAAGTCCACGCAGGTCCACGGCGGCCATGCTCGTCCACCTTCGACCGCCTCTATGAGCCCGCCGACACGAAGGGAAACGAATTACGACGATTTTCAATTGGAAATCTGACTAAAAGGACGAATAATAGGACGAAATCTTGCGAATTGGCACCCCCGCCCTGGCACCGATCGGATGGGGCGGCTTGCGCGTGGTGAAACATGAGGTAAATCCAATTGGAATTTCACCTCGTTCAGAAAAGAGAGATGCCGCGACGGAGTTACGGAAATGGATTATGCGACATGCCGATTATCGGCGATTTCCAATTGATTCCTCCTCAATATCTGCATATTACCAATTGAACAGTTACATTATCCGTCGAAGACATTAAGTGTCCCCCTCATCACAGGCGGTGCAACGGGAAGGGATAAGATGGCACCAACGGACTATCACATTCAGGAATTGATGCAGCGTGACGTGTACGTCAAGGACACCAAGGTCGGCACCATCATCGGGGAACGTCACCACCCCAACGAATCACGTGTGCGATCCGTTCGTCTTCTGGTCGAAACGGACGTGGCGGGCGAATTCATGCGCAAGCCGGCTGAATTTGCACCCCTTCCCAAGGAGCTTGTTCACAGCATCAACGACGACGGATCTGTCCGCCTCTCCAAGTCCATGCGCGAACTGCAACGCCGTTGGCGCAACACCGTGCGCATCGACGAACAGCTCTACGCACCCGATGAGATGCTTGACCGTGCGGTCTTGGACAACCAGGGCAACGAAGTCGGCATCATCACCGGCCTCCTGAAAGTCAAGCGCACCTACAAGGGATTCATCGTCACCCTTCGGGTCGGCGTCCAGCAGCGTTTCGAGCTCGGAGAGACCGTCCGGCTGCCCCTCACGGCCATCGCACGTACCCGTGATCGGCTCGATGAAGTGGTCCTTGGCCGCACCTTTGAACGGGCCATGCAGTTGCCGTCCTACATCACGCTCAACGAAATGGACGCCTCTGAATTTGAGTGATTGCCTCACCGTCATCCTTTTGATGGCACGTCAGGTCGGCGGCCTGCCCAAGCGCGGGTAGCTTAGTCGGTTGGAGCACCCGGCTGATAACCGGGAGGTCGCAGGTTCGAGTCCTGCCTCGCGCACTCACCACCTCTCACGGGAAAGCCCTTGAAGCGCCTGTTGAAGCCATCCTCGTGGCGGTCGTCTCCAGCAGCAACGCGCGGGCCATCGCGGAGGAATTGGCCACCAGCCTTGGTTGGACCCACATTCACGCCGAATCACGACGCTTCCCCGACACGGAAGGCTACGTCAGGATGCCAGAAGAGCACATTGAGGCCATTCGAAGCGAGCCTGTCGTCGTGGTGTCGAACACCTTTCCAGACGCGGGCATCGTGGAAACCTTGCTTCTCCTGGACTTGATCCGGGACCTCCGGGCGGGAAAAATGGAAAATTTGCGAAATATCGGCCCCCAGGCCATGGATGACGTCGGATCTGGCGTGATTTTGGCTGTCCCATACTACGGCTATGCCCGACAAGACAAGCGCTTCAAACCAGGTGAACCGATTTCGGCCAAGGCCATCGGTCGATTGCTCGCCGCCCATTGTGACGCGATGGTCGTGCTCGACCTTCACGCTCCTGCCGTGCTGGAAGACCTCCCTGTCCCGGTCGCTTTCACCAGCGCGATGCCCGAACTCGCCGCTCACCTCCAAGACACGGTCAAACCCGATTTCGTCCTCTCTCCCGACAAAGGCGCCATCGACCGTGCTTCAGCGGTCGCGGAAGCCATTGGCTGCGGGTTCTCTTACCTGGAAAAGACGCGAATTGACGCCCGCACCATCGTTCACAAGGCGAAGGACTTGGACGTCGACGGCAAGGTGGTGGCCATCGTCGATGACATGATCGCCACAGGCGGCACCATCTGCCGTGCAGCAGATGCCCTCCGCAGCCAAGGCGCGACCGCGGTGCACGCTGCGTGTTGTCACGGACTGTTCACCGGCGGCGCCATTCACAGGCTCTCCAGTTTCGTCGACGGCGTGCATGCGACGGGAAGCCTGCCGAACCCCCGCGGCGTCATCCAAGGCGGGCCAGCACTCGCGCGAGGCGTCGAATCCATCCTCAAAACATGGTCTTGAGCCCGGAAAACGCTTGGCGGTGCGTTTATATCCGAACCACGTGGCGCACGGCTTACCTACACGAGGAGGATATCCGATGAGTGTGCATGTTCGATACCAAACCCCTGAAGACGTCAGCAACAAGATCTACGAATTGGTGCAAGCCTGCAACGGCGGCCGCATCAAGCGCGGGTCGAACGAAGTCACCAAAGTGGCCCTTCGCAAGACTGCGGCCTTTGTCGTCCTCGCCGAGGACGTCAACCCCCCCGAGTTGGTCAACCACATCCCACTCATTTGCGACGACAACAGCATCCCCTTCGGCTACGTTCCTTCTCAGGAATTTCTGGCCAAGGAAGCAGGCATGGAAACCGGAGTGAAGGCCGCAAGCCTCGCCATCATGGACGTGCCCAAAGCCGCCCAGGAAATGCTCGATGAAGTCCTCGAACTCATCAAGGGCCTGCGGGCTTGAACGGAGGAATCCACATGAGCGAAGAACTCGGAGGATGGCCCGCTGAGGTCGTCGAAGTCGTCGGCCGAACCGGTATGACCGGGGAAGCAACGCAGGTGAAGGTCCGCGTCAACGACGCACCCAACCCACGCGACGTCGGTCGCATCATCACCCGAAACGTGCTCGGACCCGTCCGAGTCGGTGACATCCTGATGCTCAAGGACACGGGCCGCGAGGCCCGCAAGTTGAATGCGAGGTGAACCCCATGCCAGAGCGACGTGTTTGCAGCTTCTCCGGTGACGAGATCGAACCCGGTACGGGAACGATGTTCGTCCGACGCGACGGGAGCATCTTGTGGTTCAAGAATTCCAAGGCCCGCAAGAACATGGTCCACCTCAAGCGTAACGCGCGCCGCGTCAAGTGGACGCGCCACTACGTGAAGGGCGGCATCCAGTGAGCCACCGGCCATAGGATGCTTCTTGAAGGGCGGCTCGGTCGCCGACTCAGGTGAAAACCATGCAGACCACGTACGTCATGATCAAGCCCGACGGTGTCCAACGCGGCTTGGTCGGTGAAATTCTCAACCGATTCGAACGCAAGGGCCTCCAATTGGTGGGCATGAAGTCCATGGTCCCCGACGAAACCATCGCTCGCACGCACTACGCCGTGCACGCCGAACGTCCATTCTTCGAGGGCCTCATCACCTTCGTGACCTCAGGACCTGTCGTTTGCATGGCATGGCGTGGCGTTGACGCCATCGCCGTCGCACGTCGTCTCATCGGCGCCACCAACGGCCGCGAAGCCGACCCAGGCACCATCCGTGGCGATTACGGCATGGACATGGGCTACAACATGATTCACGGATCCGACGGAGAAGACACCGCTGCTGCGGAGTTGGCCCTCTGGTTCCCTGAAGGCCTGATGGAGTGGACGCAAGACGGCCAGCGCTGGGTCTACGAATGATCGAGGTGAGGGCATGTCGGACGAGGCGGAACCAACCGCCCCCGAAGAGGACGCCCCACTCCGAGGTGAAAACCGACAACCGATCGTCAGCGTGCTCGGGCACGTTGACCATGGGAAGACGAGCCTGCTCGATTTGGTCCGCTCCATTGGCGTGGACCGTCAAGCCTCGGTGATGGACCGCGAAGCCGGTGGCATCACCCAACACATCGGCGCCACCGAAGTCCCCGCCGCCGTGCTCAACGACACCTGCGCGGCAATGATGGGGGGGCGCAATTTCAAGTCCCCCGGTTTGCTCTTCATCGACACACCTGGCCACCATTCCTTCACGTCGCTTCGTTCACGTGGGGGCCAGTTGGCCGACATCGCCATCCTTGTGGTGGACATCATGGAAGGGCTCCAACCTCAGACCATTGAGAGCTTGGAGATCCTCCGACGAACCCGGACGCCGTTCGTCGTGGCCGGGAACAAGGTGGACCGCCTGCACGGTTGGCGTTCCGAACGTGGGCGAGCGTTCATCGCTTCTTTCCAAGAACAGCGAAAGGACGTGCAAGCCCTCTTTGAGGACCGGTTTTGGAAGATGGTGGGGATGTTCGGTGAGCATGGATTCAACCTTGAACGGTACGACCGCATCAAGGATTTCCGCAGTGACGTCGCTCTGGTCCCCATGTCAGCCAAGGAGGGCGAAGGCCTTCAGGACCTGCTGACGGTGACCGTTGGTTTGGCCGAACGCTTTCTCGAAGACCGCTTGACGGACACCTTGGGTGACGCCGAGGGCACCATCTTGGAGATGAAGGACGAAGTCGGCATGAGCAAGACGATCGACGTGATCCTCTCCCGAGGCATCCTCCGAACGGCTGACCGCATTGTCTTCGCTACCTCAGACGGTCCTGCAACCACCCGGATCAAGGGGCTGAAGAGGCCACGAGGCATGTCCGAAATGCGCGACGCGGGCGACCGTTGGGAAAGCGTGGACCACGTGGAAGCGGCCTGCGGCGTGAAGATCGTCGCACAGGGCCTTGAGCGCGCCCTCGCCGGCACCACGGTCCGGCTGGCCAAGGACGACGAAGCCCTCGAAGCAGCGATGGCCGCGTGCAGGGAGGAATGCCGAGTCGACATCGACTTGGACGAAGAAGGCGTCGTCATCAAAGCGGACACCATCGGTGGGCTGGAAGCACTCGCGTTCGAATTGGGCCAGCTCGACATCCCGATTCGCATGGCCACCGTTGGCCCTGTGAACAAGCGGGACATCTTGACCGCGGAATCGGCCAAGGACCCCCTCAACCGCATCATTGCTGGATTCTCCATCGCCCCGAACCGTGAGGTTGCGGACCGCCTGACCGGGGATGACGCACCCGTCAAATTCGTGGCAGGGGAGATCATCTACCACATCATCGAGGAAATCGAGACGTGGCGTGACGAGACCAAAGCCGCGGCTGAAGCCGCTGCTCGGGAAGACCTGGTGCATCCAGGCCGGTTGCTTTACCTCGAAAACCACACCTTCCGTGGACGCGACCCCGCGATCATTGGGGTCCGAGTGGTGGGCGGTCGCGTTCACATCGGTCAACGGTTGATGCGTCCAGACGGCTCCCAAGTGGGGCAGGTGAAGTCCCTCCGTACGCGCGACAGTGAGGACGTGCGAGAAGCAAACCAAGGCGATGAAGTGGCCTGCGCCATCCAAGGTCCAACCGTCGGGCGCCACATCAACGAAGGCGACGAATTCTTTGTCGACGTCCCGGAGTCGCACGCGCGACGGCTCCGGAAAGTGGAATTGACGGCGGTTGAACAAGAAATTCTCGAAGAAATCGTGCGACTGCATCGAAAAGAGAACCATTTCTGGGCTCGTTGAGTGATGCATGGGTGATGTCGCCCGCAAGCACGTTCAAATATGGATGGACAAGCCTACCAGAGTGAATAGGTGAGACGATGCAGGCAGCAGACGCGAACACCGCGAAAATCATCAGCACCGTCTCTCAGATTGCAAACGACCTGATGAGCGAGGTCGGAAAGGTGATCATCGGAAAGGAAGAGAACCTCCGTCGTGTCAGCGTCGGAATCCTCTCAAACGGCAACATGCTCCTCGAGGACTTCCCCGGGTTGGCCAAGACCCTGCTCGCGAACACCTTCGCACGTGCTCTTGGCTGCAAGTTCAAGCGTGTTCAGTTCACGCCTGACCTGCTTCCCTCCGACATCATGGGGACCTACATGTACGACCAAAAGTCGGGTGACTTCAAGCTCCGCGCTGGCCCCTTGTTTTCCAACATCCTCCTCGCTGACGAGATCAACCGTGCTCCCCCCAAGACCCAAGCAGCCCTGCTTGAGGCGATGGAAGAGAAGCAAGTGACCATCGAAGGCATCACCCACAAGCTTCCTGCACCCTTCGTGGTGTTGGCCACCCAGAACCCCATCGAACAAGAGGGAACCTACCCGCTCCCCGAGGCACAGATGGACCGTTTCCTGATGAAAATGAGCATGGGATACCCCGACCGTGCAGAAGAGAAGGCCATCTTGGCTCGTCGAAAGATGCGTGGGAAGGACGACCACGAGGTCGATCAGGTGACCGAACCCAAGAAGGTCGTCGCCATGCAACGTGCCCTGGAAGGCGTTCACGTGGACCCTTCGATCCTTGCGTACATCGTTGAAATCGTTCAGCGCACCCGTGAAGACCACCGTGTGGTCAACGGCGCGTCGCCCCGTGCGTCACAGGCCCTGTTCAAGACCGGACGTGCCTCGGCGGCCATCGCCGGTCGCACCTACGTGGTGCCTGACGACATCAAGAGCGTCGCCATGCAGGTCATCAGCCACAGGATCGTGATGAAGCCCGAAGCCAAGATTCGAGGCATCACCGGCGGTCACATCGTCCGCAAGATCCTGTCCGAAGTCCCTGTGCCCGTGGTTCAGCCCGTTTGATGCGGATTGAGGCCGGGGTTGATAGGGGAGAGCCGAGGTTCAACGTCTCGGGAGTGAAGGCATGGACCCGTACAAGATGGTCATCGCGGTCGCCAACCAGAAGGGCGGTTGTGCGAAGACCACCACAGCGGTCAACCTTGCAGCGGCGCTGGCCCGTGGTCATCAGAAGATGGGTCTGCCCCCGGCAAAGGTGTTGCTCATCGATTTGGACCCGCAAGGGAACTGCGCGACGTCCTTTGGCATCGAGAAGAAGCGCGTCAAGAAGACGGCGTACGACCTCTTGACCAACGATCTCGGCGAAGAATTGCCCTTGATGGACGAGTACCTGATCGGTCCAGAGGACCTGACCGCCTCCATGCGGAACGCATGGATGCTGCGCAACGAGAAGGGCCGTCCACCCGCCACCCTGACCACAGAGAACCTCTGGTTGCTTCCCAGCGACATCCACCTCTCCGGAGCAGAAATCGAACTCTCCCACAAAATCGGGCGTGAGACCCGTCTCAAGGAAGCGTTGGCGCCCATCATCGACCACTTCGACTACATCGTCATCGACACACCCCCCTCCCTCGGACTGTTGTCCATCAACGCCCTGAGCGCAGCAAATTGGGTGATGGTCCCCGTTCAGGCGGAATACTACTCCTTGGAAGGGTTCAGCATGCTGATGAACTCGGTCAAGATGATTCAGCGACGGATCAACCGGAACCTGAAGATTTTCGGCGTCGTGATGACCATGGTCGACGCCCGCTCCAAATTGTCGCGTCACGTGTGCGACCAAGTCGCCCTTAGCATCCCGAACAAGTTGTTCAGCACGTCGATTCGACGTCTGGTAAACGTGGCTGAGGCACCGTGGTCCGGAGCACCGACCGTCTTGCTCAACAAACCCACGTCCTCTGGAGCCGGAGCAGGATCCCTGGAATACTGGACCTTGGCGCGCGAATTCCACCGCCGTGTGCAGGACATGCGCCGAGAATTCGGGGTCCGTGAGCCCTCAAGGGTCTCCCTTGAGGCGCAGGGTCGCCGCTGAGCGCAAAGGGTTCTGAAATCGCCCTCGAGGGGCATTCCGCCTCGCGCGGCTTAAGTAGCGCAGAGAGGGCACCCACCAACGGGATGCACGATGACAGCGAAGGGAATGACCTCGGTAAGCGTGAGCTACGAAGTACGAAGACAATTGAACACGCTACGCTCGCTTGGCGGATACAAGAGCGTGAATGAGGTCCTGCTTGACCTCATTCGCCACCAACGCATGGCGCGCATGGACGGCAGCCTTGAGCTGCTCCGCGAGCGGGCGAAGGCAACGGCGGACGTCGACGTGGACCACCTCGTCGAGCGGTTGAACTTGGCTCCATTCAGGGTGTGACCACCATGATGAGTTGGAAGCCACCTCAGGTGGCCTTTGAGACCCGCCACCTTGTGAAAGCCCTCTTCGACGCCACCACCGTTGAAGCAGAACTCATGGGCGTTGCCGCCCGGGGAGACGTCGAAATCACCGCGACACGGAGCGCCTGGAACGGCGTGCTGTGGCTCATTCAGAGCACGGTCAAAGAAGGAGGTCGGCCGCTCTATTCTGGAGAGGAACTGGCCAAACTTCGCGCAGACCTTCCCGTGCGCTGGTCTTGATCAGGACCCTTTGTTCTGCTCGAGCCACTGATGCCCGTACCATTTCCATTGATCCATCGTCCAGCCGTTCGGCAAGCCTTCTTCGGGCACAGGGGGCGCTTCACGCTCCGGTTCATCGCCCGCTGCCTCGTCCACGGATTCCATCGCTGCGGGTGCTTCGGACTCGCTGGACGGCTCCGCCGGTGTTGAGGATTGGAGGACGACGTCTTCCACCATCGAAGTGATCACCGGCGCTTCTTCGGCCTCGTCGAGTGCCGCCTCAGCGTCCATGGGTGCCAGCGCGTCTTCGTCGTCCCACATGTCGTCGACCAAACCACCGGTGGCTGAGAGGCCGGCTTGTCCACTCAAGGCCTCCTCATTGGCCGATTCGTCGAAACCAAAGGAGCCGAATTGCTTCTCCTCGGACGGTCGCTTGACCCGTTTGGTCATGGAACCGAGGAGCAAAATCACCACGGAACAGACCACAAAGATGCCCCCGGCAACCAAGCCGACCTCGGCCACCAAGGCCATGTCAAGTCCGCCACTGGACGAGGAACCGGCGAGGCTTTGGTTCCAGTAATTGTAGGACATTCGATTGCGTTCGCTCTCGTTCAGGGTGGCCAGGTAATCTTGGTACTCGGTGCTCCTCCACCCCAAGCAGACCTCCCTCAAGTCATCGAAACTGAGCAAGCAATGGTCCTCGATGTCGATCACCAGGGCGTTGGTGTCGTTGTAGTCGGTGTTGGCGCCCACGCCGTCACCGTCGAGGTCCATGTGCTCGGTGGGGTTCTCGGCCATGCCTTCACCGACCTCAGAGGCATCGGCCCATCCATCGCCGTCGAGGTCCGGGCAGCCGTAATGCGCCTCGCTGATGTATCGGGTGGTGGCCCCCAGTTCGGGGACCAAGGCTCGAACCGAGGTTCCTCCAGACGTGATGCAGGCGTCCGGTGTCGTGCCGTCGGGATGGTCACCGTATCCGTCGCCGTCAAAATCTGCCCACTGCGTCTTGTCGTTCGGGAAGGCGTCGGCACCTTGGGCGACCAACCAATTTGCATCAGGGTCGGACCACCCGTCGAGGTCTTGGTCAGGGCAACCGCGACGGTCGTTCGACGAGAAACCGTTGGCGTCCGGACACTCGTCCGGGCGCACACCGTTTGGTGCATCACCGAAGCCGTCCCGGTCGCGGTCGGCCCACTGGGTTGGATCTTCAGGGAACACGTCACCGTTGGGATCGGCTTGGTTGTCGCCAACGCCGTCACCGTCGGCGTCTTCCCATTGATTGGGGTCGTCAGGGAACATGTCGCCATCGGTGCCTTCGGCTTCGTCACCGTAACCGTCCCCGTCACGGTCGGCCCATTGGGTTGGGTCGTCAGGGAACTGATCGCCTCCCTCGAGCGCCGTGTTGTCACCGTATCCGTCCCCGTCGCGGTCCTCCGTTTGTGCCGCGTCGTCTGGGAATGCATCGGCGGCATCGGCCACACCGTCACCGTCCGCGTCCAGGTCCAGAAGACGAACGCGCGTGTTTGATGACGTCACGCTCACAAGGTGAACGGTGCCGTCGTTCTTGGGGATCACAGAGATGGATTTGCCCGTGGTTTGGTGCTCTTGGGTGGACACAAGGGAGGCGTCAAGGTGAACGACGACGCCGTTTTGATGCCCCACCCACATGCCTCCGTCGCCGTCAACGGACAGGGACGTGACCGGTGCAGATGCGGTGACGGCTTCTTCGGACGACCACGTGCTCGAGTTCCATCGAAGCACACGCCCGTTCGACAGGCCAGCCCAAACGAATTCACCGTCTGCGATGAGTTGTGTCGGAGCCCCACCCAAACCGGTCAGGTCTTGATCTTGGATTCCTTCGTCGGTGTGGACCCGGAGTCGGCTGTCGAAGCCCCCGGTCAGGACACGTCCGTCCTCAAGGATGACGAAGGAACAAATTCCTGCGCTCATCACGCTGGTGCGCACCCCTGATGGGCCGCCTGTTTCGTGCTCGACGGCTTGCCGCAACCCGCCGTTGTGCACCACCCACAGGTCACCGTCGTCGTCCCAATCCAGGTCGTCGACAGGGTCTGGTAGGCTGATGTCTTGCGTGATTTGATCGGTGTCAAGGTCGAGGATAAGGGCTCCACTGGAATGGCCAACCGCCAACAACCCTGCATCAACGTCCAGGCGAGCGGCGTTCACCGTCACGTTCAGATCGACCGCACGGGTGACTTGGTAAGCGCCTCCGTTCCATCGGAGGGCCATGAACGCCCCTCCGCCGTCGAGGGTCAACACTTCGTCGCCACCTGAGGAATACCACATCACCACGGGCTCTGGGCTTTGATGGATTTCGCCCCCATCGATGAGCGATGCTGAGCCTGAAGCAGCAAAGGTCCCAAGGACGAACAGGACGGAGAGCAGGGCTGCGCGCAGTGCTCGCATGACGCCACATGGACCTCTTGGCCTTGAATGGCTCGTTCCTTCGCTCAATCCTCATCGAGCGGTTCGAGCCGCTCAACAGGGGCGATTTGACGCGGGGTCATCGTGGTGACCGGCTGGAGCACGGGGGTGTCGCCCGCAGGGGACAAGACCGGCATGGCCGGCTTGAGTTGGGCCGTGGCCCTTGGAGCACCCAAGGCATGCAGGGTGCGAACCGGTTGGAGGATGGGGCGGTCGCCAAACACGTCTCCACCGGCCTTCACCGGGGCCGCAACGGGGGTGGGCATTGGGGCCTCGGTGGCCACCGCTCCCTCGTCTTCGAGCATGGCTTCCATCTCGGCTTCTGCCACGTCGTCGTGGGCTTCCTCTAGGACGGAATCGATCGTCGGTTCTGGAGCCTCAACCGTGGTGGGGAGCGTGTTGTCCTCGACGCTAACGGTGGATTCGATGCCGACGGGGGCGTCGTCGGTGGCCGGCTCTGCCACCTCCATGGTGGGTTCAACCGGGACCACCGTGGACGTCAACCCGGCTTCAGGTTCCAAAGAGGTCACAGGCGACTGAATCGGAGCCGCTGGGGCCACCACTGGCGTCTTGACCTGCTTGACGGCCTTGACCACAGGTGCGGGGGCTGAAGGCGCCAAAGAACGGGCCGAAGACGTTGGGGCACGCATGCCAGAGAGGCCCATGCGCGGTTGTTGAGCCTGAGCCGCTTGCGCCATCGGCCCTCGGAGGGAGCGCCCTGCTGCTGCGCCCAACGAGTCTGGGCGAGCACCCAAGGAAGCGGCGTCGGCCGGGGCCGATGGACCAGGCCCTCCTTGTCCGGAGATCGAAGCGAGCCATTGTTGCCGCTTGTCGAGGCGTTGATCGGTGCTCTCAAGCCGACGCATCTCGGCCTCACGCTCGGCGAGGGTGGCCTCATCGGTGGCGATCTCACCCTCGATTTGCGAGGTGATGCTCTCACGCATGCGTTCCTCGGCCATGGTCTTGAAATCGTCCATCTTCTTTGACAGACCAGAGATGCGATCGCGGATTTCCGCCCGCTTCAAACCAAGCTGTGCCTCGATTTCGGCGCGAATGCGTGCTTCCTTCCTGCGCACGTCGATGAGGGCCTTGTTCCGCATGATTTCCTCACGCTTGTCGAGTTGACGCTCCAGCTGGGTGGCGACTTCGTCCAACTTGCGCTCGCGGAAGGCGTTGAGACGCTCTTCCATGTCCAACTCAAGTTCGAGGACGGTCTCTTCCTTCAACAGGTCAAGGTCGGTGTCCCAAGCCAAACGCTCGTTGCGGAGGCTCGCGTCAACCTCGGACATGATGGCCTTGCGGGCAGCCGCCTCACGGCTTTGGAATTCAAGTTCAAGCCGCTCCGTCCATTCCTCACGCTTCGTCGCGTGCTTGGCTTCCAACTCCTCACGGAGTTGGGCCTCACGCTCGTACCTGAAGCGGGCAAGACGGTTCTGAATCTCGGATTCACGCGCCTCGCGGTAGCGTTCGAAGTCCTCGGTCGTGCTGGCTTCGAGTTCCTCCTCGATCTGGGCTTGGAGGGCGTGCTCAACCTCGTCAATGGCCTTGCCATAACTGAGGTCGAAGCGCTCCCGCAGCCTGGCCTTTCGGTCGGAAAGACGCTCGGCAAAGCGTTGCTCAAGTTGCTGTTCGACCTCTTGCCTCAGTTCGTCACGACGACGGGCGACGGCCAACTCCACGTCCTCGCGCATGCGTTGCTCGAGGTCTTCCGTGTCCTGTCGGAGACGGACTTCGAGTTCCTGTTGAATCTCTGCGCCAAGGTCGGCTTCCAAGCGTTGGCTTCGACGCGCGTATTCAGCCCGTAGCGCAGCCTCCCGGTGGTGAAGGCGTTGGCGAACCTGCTGCTCGAGGCGCGTGCGGATGCCATGACGCAGTTGGTCCTCTCGCTCGGCGAGGGCCGCGTCCTGCTCGTCCTTGAGGCGGTCGATTTCCAAGGATTCCAACGCTTGATAGCGGGACTCCATCTCTTGGGCGATCTCTTCCTCAAGCACACGAATGCGACGATGAAGGCGTTGATTTTGCTCGAGCTGGAGGCGTTGCTTGGCGACGTCCAAGCGATGCTCGTGGTCTTGCTCGAGTTGTTGGCGAAGGTCGTGCTCAATGCGCGCCTTTTCCTCTTCCATGCGGCGGTCGGTCTCGACCTCGTAGCGTTGGCGCAGCACCGCCATTTCACGCTCGAGCCGCATCAAATGCTCGTCTCGAAGGCGGCTTTCCTCGCGGGCGATGGCTTCCCGGCCTTCTTCGGCCAGCTCAGTCTCCATCGCCTCACGCATCTCACGCTCGACTTGCTGCAGCGTGCGCTCGCGCTCGAGTTCGTACCGCATGACCAAGTTGCCTTGTTGGGCAAGGATGCGCTCGCGAAGTTCCTGATGACGGATCCGGCGGTCACGACGCACTTCGCCCCGAAGCCGCTCTTCCTCGCGGTAGCGGGCACTGACGTGACCCTCTTGCTCCGCGCTGGTGCTGTGGGCTCGGGTGAATTGTCCGCGCAAGGCAGAGAGGCTGCGACGGTCGTGCCCGCCAGCAGTTGACCTCGATTCAACCATGCAAAACCCATCCCGACAGCAGGGCTGCCGATGGAGTGCATCCTCGTCTCTTCATACATAAGGTGACTGCCCCCGAAGGAGGGACTGCGCACCGGTTTGCAAGTCCTCAGCGAGCGCGGAGGTCAGAAGGTGACGGCAAAGCGCTTGTCGCATGCTGGGCAGGTGATTTCCCGGCGACCCGGGCGACGACGCATTCGAAGGCGACGCTCGCAGGACGGGCAAGAGACCTCCACCTTGGGGACCGCAGGGGTCAGCATGAATTCCTCGTCGCACGACCCACAGCGGAGCAAGGCTGGACGCTGGTCGACACCGCTGACGAGGACTTTGCTGCACGAAGGACAGGCGACTTTCTCCTCCTTCCACGCACGACGGGTTCCGGGGTGGTCGACCTTGACGTTCGCCTCGCACAAGGTGCAGGTCATCGCTCCCAACCCGCTGGGCAGAAGGCCGTCGCAGCGTGGGCACGTCAGGCCGGGTGGGGCAATGGAAGATTCCACTTCCAACCGCTCGCTCATACCACGAGGACGGCGTTCTCCTCTAAGGTCTTCACGACGAGGAGCGGAAACGTGAGGAGAAGAGCGCGATGGACTCTCGCGTGTCGCCGATGAGGCCGGAGAAGGTGCCCTTGATCAGGTCCCACCAACCGTCGCTTCCCGCCAACCGGGCGCCGTTGAGGATGACGACGATGACGGACATTTCGTGCACCAGCACCCCGACCCAGAGGTTGTCGTACCAATTGTTGATCACCGCGAAGACCAGAATGACGGTCACGCCAATCGAGAAGAGCAAGTTGGCCCACAGGGTGCGGTTGGCCGAACGTGCGAGGGAAATGAGGTTCGTGATGAGCCGCGGATCGTCCCCGGGAATCAACACGTCTGCTGCTTCCAGGTTGACCTGTTCACCGGTACCCACGGCCACGCCAACGTCGGCTTTTGCCAGGGCACCGGCGTCGTTGAAACCGTCACCGACCATCATGGTCACGTGGGTGCTGCTGCGCTGTTCCACAAACCGAACCTTGTCCTCAGGGGTCAATTCTCCATGTGCTGCTTTGCTGGGCATGCCGACGCGTGCTGCGAATTGATCGACCGCGGACTGGAGGTCTCCAGAGAGGATCTCGACGTTCACGCCACGTGCATAGAGGTCCTTCACGACCTCGTCGGAGCCCGAACGTCCGTCGTCGTGCACGAAGGTGAACAGGGCGATGCACTCCTTCCCTCGCACCAGCACGCTCGCGCCGTGTCCTGCCTTGCTGGAGACCACGAGGGCTGAAGCGAGTTCACCCTCGAGGGTGACACCTGAAGGCAACCGGTCAGGGCGATACAGGCCCACCAAGTCTCCACGCACGCGCCCCTCAACGCCGGCATGCACGTCCTTGAGGTCCTGAACCGAGGTCGGTTTCAGGTCCTCAGATTCGAGCAAATCGCCGACCGCCAAGGCGTAGGGGTGCGAGGACGCCACTTCCAATCCACCTGCCAAACGAATGGCGGTGTCACGTCGACGCCCTTTGGCCACGGTGATTTCACCGATGGTCGGTCGACCGCTGGTCAGGGTCCCGGTTTTGTCGAGGAGAACGTGATCGACCTTGGCAAGACGCTCCATCGCATGCCCGCCTCGAACGATGGCCCCAAGATGGGCCGCACGTGCGAGGATGGCCGCGTGGGGCATCGGTGCGGCCAGCAACAAGGCACACGGACAAGCGACCACCCACAACAGAAGCATGGTGGTGATGTCGTCGGGGTAGAAGACGCGCCAGATGACGACCGAACCAAAGAGCACAATGGGGACCCAGATGGTGGTGAAACGCTCCACAAGCCCTTGCAGCCGAGGAGGTTCCTCACGGAAGGTGTGCACGGCTTCGATCAACCCAGAAAGTCGGGTGTCGTCCCCCGTCGCCGAGACCTCGATTTCCACAGGTCCACGCTGGAGGACCAAGCCCGCGTTGAGTTCGTCTCCCGACTCCACGTCCACCGGCACAGATTCGCCGGTCAGCGGAGCCATGTCGAGGCTCCCTGTTCCCGCGACGATGACGCCATCGGCCGGAATCAACTCACCCGAACGGATCTGGAGTTTGTCACCTGGCCGCACCAAATCGATCGGCACCTCCTCCCATGTTTCCGCCGCAGGCGGCGGCGCCTGCAACGGCGACATGCCAGAAGAGGCGAGGCTGAAGCCCATCGGTGCGGAGAAGGAGTGCTGATGCGGCTTGTTGGAACGACGGGCGGTCCTCGGAAGCCGGTCAAGTCCACCCTGCATGGCTTCACGGGCCCGCACCAAAGCGTCGCCCTCAAGATGCTGAGTGAACGCGACGAGGATGACCACGATGAGCGCCTCTTCCCACATGGTCAGCAGCACGGCACCAAGGACGGCCATCGAAGTCAGCACCTGGAAACCGATTTGTCGGTTCTTGAGACCGGCCGCTGCTTCGCGGAACATCTCAGCTCCGCCGATGACGACCGCCAGCGATGCAACGCCACCGAGCAACAGGGCCGGTGCATGAAGGATCTCAAGCAGAATCACGATTGGAAAGAGGGCGAAGGAAACCGCGCCACCGACAAGACGGCGTTGGTCGGGACGCAGCCGGTCCGAATCGGCCAAACCAAGGCTTGGAGCCGCGCCCAGAAGCCCTGTGAGGGCCGCATCACGGTCGGATTCCATGCCTTCGGGAGCATCGGGAACCAATTGGAGCAGCACCCGGTCGTCACGCGTGATCTCGGCATCCAGCACGCCAGGTTGACGTCGAAGAAGACGGTCGAGACGCGCGATGGGGACACCGTTCTTGTTGGCCAAAGAAGAGGCAGAAACGCCGTTGAGTTGTTGATGAGGCACGTTTGGAGCGTGCCCAAGCGAGCGGAGCACGCGGGCGGCCTCGGCAACGGTGCCCACCGAGAGATCGATGTTCACGCGGACTTCCCCAGCGGTCGGAGAGACGACGGGGGCCCAGACCTGATCCAAGTGCTTCAGGGCCCGTGTGGCCTTGGAAGCACAATCAGGACAATCCATGCCCAACAAGGGCCATGTCACTTCGTACTGGCCGGTGGCCTCGGCCACAATTTCCGCCTCGAGCACCGCGCCGCTTGTGGTCGTTTCAGCCACGACCTGCCTCGGTTCTGGCGTCGGCTCGGGGCTCGACGTTGAGGGCCTGAGGGTCGTGGTGACCGTCCCGTCGGCAATGTCGATGAAGACCTCGTCGTCATCGACCATGTCCATCGGACCGGTTCGATTCTCATGAATCCTCCCACCAAGCACGTCTTCAAGCCGCACGATGCACGAACCCCTAAGGAGGAGGCCAACCCTCTGAATTCCATGCAATGGGTGCCCGAGGGATGGAGGCCAAAACTGGTGGCCGTGGACATTGACGGGACCTTGACCGACGCCAACAAGCGGCTGCACGTCGGCGCAGTTGAGGCACTGAGGGCTCTGGAGGCCGCTGGAATTCCCGTTGTCATCTGCACAGGAAACACCCGACCCATCGCCTACGGACTCTGGCGCTTCATCGGATTGAGCGGCCCCCTGGTCTGCGAAAACGGAGGCGTGTTGTGGTACCCGAACGGTGAGGTCGTGCTCCGTGCCGAAGGAAGCGAAGCCGAGGACGCATGCAGGTGGGTCGCAGAACAACTTCCGGGCATCGACGCAGATGGCATCGCCACCAACCGCTGGCGGGAATCCGAATGGTGCCTCAAGACCGATGAAGACATGGAAGCGATCCAAGCCGCGTTGTTCGACTCACGCTGGTCGCACCTCACGGTGTTGCGAACCGGTTTCGCCATCCACGTGATGGACCCCTGTTTGTCCAAAGGACAAGGGCTCGCTGAAGTGCTTGATCGCCTCGACCTTTCCCCAGACGACGTCCTCGCGGTCGGAGATGCACCAAACGATCTGAGCATGTTCGAATTGGTGGGTTGGTCGATTGCGGTGGGCGGTGCATTTCCCGAAGTTACGGCGGTCGCTTCCGTTGCTTCACCCGAACCTCACGGGGCGACATTCCCGCCTTTGGTCGAGGCCATTTTGGCCTCGGAGTAAGCCGAGGGGTGACTTGATAACAGACCGGCACAGCGTCGATTTTGCACGCGGGGATCGCCAAGCTTGGTCAACGGCGCTGCGTTCAGGTCGCAGTCCTCAACGGTTCGCAGGTTCGAATCCTGCTCCCCGCACTTTCCTT
>Ga0075480_10000575_pt1 | contig 22248 bp, 16 predicted proteins | sample DEB08_DNA_7_FD_81590 | JGI IMG/M metagenome (GOLD analysis project Ga0075480, IMG submission 81590) | Aqueous microbial communities from the Delaware River and Bay under freshwater to marine salinity gradient to study organic matter... | ecosystem: Environmental > Aquatic > Marine > Coastal ... | reverse complement strand
GACCCCATGCTGCAAATTCTGTATCAATGTGAGCTGAATCAGCTAAGTCATTACCACGATCTTTCCAGTAAGTTGAACTACAGCTGCAAGTAAAAAGTACGATTAAAAGAGAGAGCCATTTATACATAATCATTCCTTAGGTTTACGATATAAATTATTGTACTCCAAAAACAAAAAAAGCACCATATCCAGCGATATGATGCTTCATTAAATTTTGATTAAGGAATTAACCTTCCTGGTCAGCCAGGAAGTGTTCTGCTGAAAGTGCAGCCATACAACCTGATCCTGCAGCAGTAATTGCCTGACGCCATTTGTGGTCTTGGACATCACCACAAGCAAAGACACCTTCGATACTAGTTTCAGGAGTACCTGGCTTAGTAACGATGTAACCATTTTCATCTAGTTCGACTTGTCCGTTTAGGAAGTCAACATTTGGCTTGTGGCCAATTGCATAGAAAAGTCCACCTGCTGGAATTTCAGTGATTTCATCAGTTTTGTTATTCTTAACAACTACAGTTGAAACCAGATTCCCGTCACCTTTAACTTCAACACCTTCGGTGTTCCAGTGAACAGTGATCTTTTCATTTTTAAGAGTTCTGTTTGCCATAGTTTTTGAAGCTCTAAACTCGTCACGTCTTACTAGCATGTGAACATGGCTGGCAAATTTAGTTAGGTAGTTAGCTTCTTCACACGCAGAGTCACCACCGCCGATTACGACTAGAGGCTTGTCTCTGTAAATTGGAAGACCACCGTCACAAACGGCACATGCAGACATTCCTTTGCTCCAGTAAGTTTCCTCACCAGGAAGACCAAGCCTTTTTGCAGTTGCACCTGTTGCGATAATTATGGTTTCTGCTTCATAATCACCCATGAACTGGTCGTTTTGATAAGCTTTTAGCTTGAACGGGCGACTACTTAGGTCAATTTCACCTACTGTTTCAGTTAAAATCTCAGTACCATTATTAATAGACTGCTCTCTCATGTTCATCATGAGCTCAATACCGTCGACACCTTTTGGGAAGCCAGGAAAGTTTTCTACTTCTGTAGTGGTTGTTAGTTGACCACCAGCAGCAACGCCACCAGCCATGAAACCTTCTAGCATCAATGGTTCAAGACACGCTCTTGATGCATAAATAGCTGCAGTGTGACCCGCAGGGCCCGAGCCTATAATAACTACTTTTCTAGACATGAAATTCCTTTATTTTTTAATTTGCCTCGAATTAGTACATCAACATCGTGTACTTCGAAGGCTTCGCTTAATTTTGATGAAAACTTGAAGTCTTTTTGATCAATATCAATGATTTGCCCACTTTCTTCATCAAGAAAATGATGATGCGAGGCCACATTGTTATCATAAATGACTTTATCGAGATGAGGGAAACGAAGATCTTTAATAAGTCCAGCATTGCACAGAGCATGTAGTGTGTTATAGATAGTCGCCAAGCTAGCCTTTATACCATTTTCAGCTGCCCACTCACGGATATCTTCCACAGTCGGGTGCTTAGCTTCACATAGGATATACCTACAGAGGCCAATTCTCTGAGAAGTTGCGCTGAGGCCAGTCTCTTTCAAGAGTGCACTGATCTCTTCTGAATTTAAATCTTGTTTGCAGTATGTATTCATAGGAACTTAGAATATTTCTAAATTTTTTGACGTCAAGTTATAAATCGAAAAGACTAAGTTGTTGAGCTTTAAATAGATTCTCAAACTTTTGGTTTTTTAGTTCGAAGTAGGCATCGCCAACGGGAGCTAATTGCTTATCAAGATAATGCTGGTAGTCAATATCTTTTGGATCTAACTCAGCAGGCACTGGCCCTCTTGAGGTAAATACATATTCAACAAACTTACCTGGCTTATCGAGCATTTTTGCAGCTTTGACGTGTGGGGGAAGATTTCCGGTATATTCATCAACTGATTTAACAAGTTTACGTTTGTAGACAAGTTGATTGTCAAATTCCCCAGCTTTTAGGTCGTTAACAAAGCCTTTAGCCCATTCTTCGACATTTTCCTCAGAAAACAAAGTATTATAAAGACCATCTTGGAAAGTAGATGCAACTCTAGTCCAATCTGCTCCGGAAATTTTTAAGCCATGAAGTTTAGTTTCTTCTTCGCCAATTTTGGCAGCATAACGGATGTCTTCGACTGGCTGTTTGGAGAATGAAACTTTCTCTGGAATGACAAATGATTTTAGATGTGTTTCACAAGAAATGTTAAGCTCTAAATTAGTGGAATAGTCTTTTTCCGTAATCTCTTGAATGTGCTTAATAATTCGCCCAGCCAGTAGATCTCCCTGATCCATTGCAGTGCTGGCTTCTTGAGGTTTCATCTGAATGTAAAGGTTTTGGATACTACCAGAACAAAGAATATAGCCCTCAGCATCTAAGTACTTTTTAATTTCCTGTAAAAGCCAGTTAACGGATTCTTCCAATGCTGCATTTAAATCATATGAATTAAATCTATTCATTGGAGACTTTAGGGAATTTATGATCATTCGTTCTGTAATATCCAAGGACTTGGCAAATACAGTATCTTTGGCTTGAGTCTTAGATTTTTCGAATTGCTCTAACCATAGAGGTAATATGTGAGACTTCTTCGAAAACTGCATCAGGCCTGGAGAGCTAGTTGACTCTTCAAACTCGCTGCGAACTTTTGCCAGTGGATCGATTTTAAATGCAGAAGTTAGAGAACTTAAAATGCCATTAAGCTTAAATTGGCATACATTGTCATAGATGCCGTAGTTTGTAATGATATTTGGAGTTTGTGCTGCTGCTTGACGATTACCGTCGTTATTTGCAGGGGCGACAAAACCAAGGCGATGCATTCTTGGAATGAACATATGGTCAAAAGCAGCATTAGATATACCGATATTTGGTAACAATAACCCAGATGACTTCACTCGGCCTATCATCAAACGAACCATGTCGACATGGTTGAAAACTTTAGTTACAAGAACACAGTCCTGAATGTTGTACTTTCCAAGCATATCTTTATCATTTTCAAAGAGGTCTTCAATCTCTGCGATCTTATCCTCTTTTGTGGCTGTGATGATCTTACCTTCATTTAAGAGGGACTGAGAAACTGTTTCCAGAGTAAAATTGTCAAATACATAACCTGCATCACGCATACATGGTGGTCCATCAAGAACTACACGACCTGAAATTGTCGCATAGTGCCCTCCTCCAGGAGGAGAGTTGAAGAATGGTTTTCTACCATTGCGGCTTATGTCGAGATCCATGTAGAATGATTCACATTTTTTCTCGAGATAAACAAGGTCAAAGCCGATTACATGCCAACCGATTATGATGTCAGGATCCTCTTCTCTGAACCATTCCATGAAGGCATTTAACACACCTTGTTCAGATGGGAATAGTTCAAGGTTGCCTTCACGGGACTCTCTAGCATCTCCGAGCATAAAGCAGATTTCTTTTTCTTCTCCAGCCCCAGAAATATGTGCACCAATTGAATATAAACGATTACTTTCAACGCCACATTCTATATCTACAGATGCGATGCGGAACTCTGTATTTACTTCACATGGTTTAATTTGAGGATTTGTGAAAGAAACTAGTCTTTCTTTTTTGACTGCATCTCCTTGAACTGCAAGCTGACCGTTAATGAAGTTTTCCATGAGAAAGCGTTCATGGGGTTTTATATCACCTTCAAAGACAGTAATTCCTGCTTGTCTAAAACGGTCATTAGCGTTGCGCATGTCCGAATAAGTGGAAAAATATAGCGCTTCAACAGGTTTACCTTGAAATGTTCTTAGCTCGTTTTTCTTTTTCTTGTATGTGATAGCGATATCTGGTAACTCAGCTTCAAGAGGAACAAAAAAACAACATTGTGTATTTTCAAAAATAAGTTCAACTGGGCCGAGTTTTGGAGAGCGCCCATAAAAGATGAGATTGAGTTGTCCGTCCTGATCAGTCCATTCGCCGGTCAGTAGAAAAACCTTAGCTGTACATTCCACTAATTCTGTCCTGTGAGTAAATAATTTAAATCGCGATTAATCAATATCTAGGAGAGCTCATAAAAAGCAATCGGCGAATGCTAAAAAGGCGAGTGTTTTCATGACTTTCTAAGAGCATAAATATCAAATTCTCTGAGCAAAAGTCTTGTTTATTTGCGTGTATTGATATAGAGGTATGGAAAATTTGAGAGTTTTTGGAGGATTTTATGTTTGAGATGTTCGACCCAATGTATTGGGCTTTTATAATACCGGGACTGTTATTATCTTTATTTGCATCCTGGAAGACAAAATCAACTTTTAACAAGTATTCACGAATTCGCGGTTCTAAAGGTCTGACCGGAGCCCAGGCTGCAGAAGCAATGCTGCAGAGAAATGGTGTTCATGACTGCCGAATTGAGAGAGTAGGTGGAATGCTAACAGACCACTATGATCCAAGAAATAAAACTTTGAGGTTATCCGATGAAGTTTATGGATCGACATCTCTTTCTGCAATTGGTGTTGCTTGTCACGAAGCAGGTCATGCTTTACAGCATGCAAATTCATATGCATTTCTGACGATGAGATCTAAAATGGTGCCACTGGTCGGAGTTTGCTCTAATTTGGGTTACATCATAATAATTGCCAGTTTGTTTTTTATGCAGAATAAGACTGGTGTTCTAATCGGCTGTGTGCTTTTCGCAACCAGTACACTTTTCTCGATTATTACTCTTCCAGTTGAATGGGATGCAAGTGCCAGAGCAAAAAGGGCGATGGTTACAGCCGGACTTCTTTCTCCTCAGGAAACAAGTCACGCCGGCAAAGTTCTAAATGCAGCTTTTTTGACTTATCTGGCTAGTGCAATCTCTTCTATCATGGTTCTTCTATACTACTTATGGAGATCTGGCTTAATCGGCGGGAATAGTGACGACTAAAAAAAATGAGGAACTCAAAGAGTTCCTCACAAGTTCTTAGTTATAAATTTTTATTAGCGAATGTTTCTCATTTGCTGACGGTTGATGTGACGTCTAATCCCTTGAATGACTTTTCTGATGTTCTGATCTTGCATGATCTTCTTTGCTAATGCATTGGCCTTTTCGGCTGCTGCGTCACGTTTATCTTCAAGAACTTCTCTTTGTTTTTTAAGTGCATCCTTATCGACGTCATCTAAAAGTGCTAGTTCCATGTCTACTTCTTTGATTCTAGTGTCGAATTTACCTTCTTCTTTTGCTGCAGCCAGGTAAGCTTCTGAGTTTTCATTTTCTAAGTATTTGTCACCAATTTTAACATAGGCTTTTCCAGCTTGTACATTAGTATTTGACTTTTCGAAGAAACCAAGAGTTTTCATATTGTTGTCTTGCATTTTTACAACTGAAATCTCTTCGCCTTTTGGTTTGGCTATTTCAAAGCTTGATCCAGTGGATACATAACTTGATTTGTCCGGCATGGTGATTTGGAAACTTGATGAACCAGGCTCTTTAGCGAGTTTAACACTACAATAAGCGTTATCTTTTCCTTCGTAAGCTTGTGTAGAAACGGTTTGACCCTTTTTAACACCGCCGATAGTGAAGCTGTTTGATGCTACGTAGATTTCACCTTTAGTACAAGCGAAAGACTGTCTTTGGCTAGATGCCGCTTTATCAATTCCAAGTTGTTTGTCTTCTCCACTGTAGGAAACTTCGAAGCGTGTTCCAACTGCACCACAAACTGCTGTTGGTGTAGAGACCTCGATTTTGTGGTCTTTGGGGAAGTTATCTAACTCTAATGCAATCTTACCAGAAAGAAGCCTTAATTTAGGGTGTCGAACTTTTTCACTGGAAAGATTCAAAGTTGTCTTAGTTAGAAGCCTGGCTGTGTTATCCTGACTGAACTGAATAAAAACTTGAGCATTGTTTGACTTGATGGTGGCAGGGAATTTATAAAATTTACCTACTTCAATAGCTGTGTATTTACCATCAATGCGAATTTTCGCCGTTTTATTGGTTGTTTTTAAGATCTTAAATCCGTTAATTACAGTCTTTGTTTCACTCGCTTCCTTTTGCGTATAAGCAAGTGGAATAAGGCAACCAATCAAAAGTATGATTGCTGATATAGATATATTTTTCTTAAGCATAGATAAACCTTTGCCCTGAGAATAGTTAAGTATTAATAAACAAGACCTAAAAAATAGGTCACTCACTGGGTTATCTATTAATTTTATATTATTTATCAATGCAAAACAAGATAGTAGATTTGGCTATTGTTTGAGAGGAAATTTAAATTATTTTTCAAATTTTGACATATAAATGAACCTTTGTTGAATTAAAGGTGAAAGGACGCAGGAGTTTTTAGTCTAAATGGACGAATTTTTAGAACAGATCGAGAAAAGAAAAGATGAGTTTTATAGGTACATCTATAGAAATGTCTGGGATACAAGCGTTGCAGAAGACGTTTTCTCCTCTGCTGTTCTGGCTGCTTATAAGTCAAAAAGTAAATTTAAGCCTGGCACAAACTTTCGTGCTTGGATGTACAGAATTATTACTAACAAATGCTTTGTTGCCAATAGAGAGATTGGGCGTAGAGGGGGCAGTTTAGAAGAGGCTGGCGATTCGTTAATAGATCTGGCTCAAAACAAAGATTATACAGAAGCAGTCAGTACGCCAGAGGACTTTTTAGCTCAATGTGGTGATGAAGTTTTAATGGCTATGAAGAAAATTTCAACGATGGAGAGGTCTTGTCTCTTACTCAAGACTATGGAAAACTTCTCTTATAAAGAAATTGCCGGGATATTGGAAATCCCATTTGGAACAGTGATGACTCATCTGGCAAGGGGAAGAGCTAAGTTGAGGAAGATACTATTAGAGTATGCCGTTGGAGAAGGGATTGTGAAGCCATCGCCGATAGAATTTAAAAATGGTGAGAGGAATGCGATATGAAAAAAGAAGATGATCGCAATTGGTCCGCCTATATGGATGGAGAATTAAGTGTTTCAGAAATAGAAGAGTTCGAAACACAATTAAGTGATGCAGAACTTCAGCATTTGAAAAATGAACAAAAGTTGGAGGAGGGTATTGGAGCAATTCTTAATGATGGCCCCAGTTGCACTATAAATATTTTAGATTGTATAAATGAAGCTCCAAAACCTAAGAAGTTTAACAGAAGTTTGACTGCTATTATTACTTTTGCGGCAGCTGCTTGTATTGCTTTAGTATTCATGTACCCACGTGGTGCAAGTGGACCCAAAGTACCTCAAACTGTCGCTGAGCTTAAAAAATTATCAATTACTGGTAATAGCCTTGATGACATTAATAAGTATTTAAACGAGAGGAATATAGACTTGGAGCTTACCAAGTTTATGCCAGAACACCATGAGAAAACTATAATTGGTGCTGGCGTGGAGATAATAGGGGGGGAAGAAGTAGTAACCTTGATGTTTACTTGCTGTGGCCGTCCTGCTAAGGTCTATGTTCTACCTAGAGGTAGCAGTGCTGAAAAGTTAATTCTTGAGGATGATAAAGAGTGGAAAAGTAGCATTCAAGCTCAAGCTAAGAAAGGTGATTACCGCTTAGCTGTTTCTTCTCCTCATAATTCAGAATCTCTCTTAGCTTACATCAACCACACATAGATATGAAAAGAGCGTGAAAAAATTTTCACGCTCTTTTACTTAATTGTCTAATTCTAACTTAGTCTCGGTGAAGAGGGTCTAGGCCAAGTGTACCGATAAGCTCTTTCCAAGCTTCCGGTTTACTTAAACTTGTAATTTGGCTATCTACCCAAGCTTCTTTTCTATTAAGTTCTTCGATGTCACCAATATTGAGTGGGTCAACAGTGATTCCTTGCTTAAGTTCACTTAGGTATTCTTTGTGAGACTTCATTAGTTGGAGATCGTTTTCAACTTTTCTAACAAGGCGATCTTTATACCAATCACTGTTAATAACGTTGTCACGATCAAACATAGCTCTCAACTCTGGAGAAGAAGTAGTCATACCATTATACTCACCTTCAGCCATAATGTAGAATAGAGCTGTTAGTGGTGGAATTGAAGTATCCGCACTTCCGTCAGCAATATAAGTCTTAGCAACTCTTTCCTGGTTTTCTGTGATGTTGTTAATTCCATCTACATACTGTTCTACAGATTGTAGTTCTGGTTTTAACATATCTTCAGGGAATACTGAGTTTGGACTATCGAAAATTTTGCCTAGGAATCTATTACAGAACTCAGGAGTGATTCTGTAGCCAAGGCGACTAGCTTTAATAGTTTTGCCTTCATATTCGAAATCTTCTAGTTTCTCAAGGAAGTTATTTTCGATTAGATAGTGTGGCTGACGTTCACTTTCAGCAAGTCTACACCAAAGTTCAGGTACAAGAAGACTAACGTCATGTTCTACTTTGTACTTAGTGCCAATGTAACCAGCAGCTGTACTGAAACCTTGGTATCCAGTTAGGATGAATGAAAGTAGAGCATTATTAAGGTCTGTTGTAGCAGTTAATGCATTGAATGGACCCTTAGTTAGAGCTCCTTCAGTACCAGCACCTGTAGTTGACGGTGACTTACCAGTTAAACTACAAATGAACTCCATGAATAGTTCTGGAAGTTCTTGGAAGTGGACTGGGTTATAAACCGCTAGTGGTCTAATTCCAGGCTCTGCAGGGTTATTCCTTCTACCAGGAAGAACTGCATTTACAGGGAAGTGAACTGGATTATCAGACTCAATATTACGGTGAAGTCTGTATCCCATTTCCGCAAGATAAAGATCTCTTTTACTGAGTACATCTGGTCTAACTTGTAGGTAACGAGGGTTTTTGGTTGGTTTACCGTCAACAATTCTTGGTCTATCTGAGGCAACCGCGAAACCTTCAGTATCACTCTTAGCTACTTTCTTGAGAAGCTTTCTCATAGGCTCTGAGTACTCACAGAAAGTTACTGCTTTTTCGTAGATGTCGTGTACTTGCTTTTGATTTAGAGGCTCAAAGTTTGATATGAACGAACCTGGAGTAGCAAGATCTTCTTCAGCTTGTTTGTCGTATCCTCGAACGATAGCTTCGTCTGGACGCTGGAAGAAACGGTACTCACAGTTTTGAACAATCTTTACACTTGGGTTTTTGTAGTCTGGATTCAGGTCATTCAGCTTTTCACTTGGAACGATAACTGAAGCAGAGATATCATCTTCCCACTGAATTTTACTAGATGGGATATAGTCCTGTCTGAGTTTAAAAGTTCTCCAACGGTTTTCGTTGATACCAACTCTCAGATAGAGACCAACAAGTTCTCTGTTTTTGTAGTGAAGTTTGTGTCCTGGTTCACCATTTACATAGTTTACAGAGAAATGCTGTTTCCATTCATTACCCCATTCTGCTTTGTAAAAACGCTTAATAGTGTAAACCATAGCCTTGATTCTATTAGGAATAGTTTCAAGCCAATCGTTGTATTCGCCAGAGAAAGCAGTCGAAGGAGTCAGCATTTTAATTACAGAACCCAAGCTTCTATCTTTACTAAGTAGAGGACGACTTGGAGAATCCTTCGGTGTAGGATTAATTAGTCGTTTACTGTAGTCATAATTGATCACTTCTTCTGCAGCAGAAAGGTCTTTTTCAAAGTCAGAGATAAATACAGAATCGTATCTGATAGCGTCCCAGATTGATTTTGAAATTTCAGATTTGCCACCACCGGAAACAGTACAAGGCTTATGGCAAAGAGTACCTTCCGCTCTAGTACCAACCAGGCGCCAACTTGGAGCATTTGGATGTTTCTCGATGTGAACTTTGTAACCATTCGGGAAAACATATGTTCTTTCAGGAAGAATTCTCAAAGTTTGAGTTTCACCATTCTTTTCCCAATTGGCTTCTTGTTCAGCAAGAGTGATCTGAGCGTTTTCTGGTAGGTAGAAAACATCTTTGTAATTCTTATCTTGAGCATAGCCGCTTTCAAAAGTTTCAACTCTATCGCCAAGACTCTTGATAGCATTTTCAAAAGTATGCTGGCTCTTATGGAAGTACTTACTTAAAGAAAAAGTTTCACCTTCCTGGTAACATGGGAATGCCATTGCACCACCAGCATGTTCTTCTTCAGCCATACCATAAAGATTAGCAGAATAGCCAATCTGAGTTTTAACTTCTTTTTTACAGTATCCGAAGTAATTATCACAGATAATTGTGACCATAACTCCGCGTTCATCACGACAAGTAATCTTAAATGGAGTGCCATCGTTATACAGCTCGTCTTCTTTTTCCCAAGCCATACCATCTTTGATTTGTCTTTCAGTTGCCTCAGAAACGTGAGGAAGACCAAGCTCTTTCTTATTCAGACCAAGTAAGTGTGGAGCAAGAATGACACAACCAGTGTGACCAGTCCAATGCTCAACATCCATAGCAGCATCGTTTTCGATAAGCGCAGGGTTACCAGCATTACCAAAAATGGATTCAACGAAGTCAAGGTTAGCAACTAAGTTACCTGGAACGAAGAAACGAACTTCCATTGTTTTAGCTGGAGAAACACCTTTAACTTCAGGACAAACAAGAGGTCTTAAAAGTAGAGTTACAAAAAGTTCAGCTTGTTGGTCTTGAGAAGAAGTAAATGGCAAACGCATTAGTTCTTGAGGAACATCACGGAATGCTTTGTTGAAAAGTTTTGCAAAGACATCTTTTGGAACTGATTTTTTATCTGCAGGGATTGGTAATCCGCCATCAGCAACATGGAAGACACCTTTAGTAGTTCTTCTGTCGTGTTTTGGGTTATGAAGAATACCTTGTTTGACTCTGTAAGATTCAATAATGTCAGTGTGAAATTCATTTTTATCTGGTGGAAGAGACATCTCTTTAGCTAGACCATGATAATCCAGTGCAAAAGTATTGTGAGGCAGTTTTGGTTTTTCTTCATCAGACAAGTGACTGAAGTAAGAATCTAAGTACTTTTGAATTCTTTCACCAGATGGAGTATAAGCACTGGTAAATAGTCGGCTTCTTTCACGGTAATTTCTAATTAAATCTTCTGCTACACCTAAGTCATCTCCGCCATTTTTTTCATAAATGGGGCAGCCAAGAGCTGAGAGCTTTAGGTTTATATACTTAATAATGTCCTTACGCGAGTCTCTATTCGAGGCGTCGGTAATTCCTAGAGCTTTTTTCAAGTTCATGTCTATTCCGTAAATAATTGTTGTTTTTCAAGTGTGGTATTTGGGTATTGGTGATCTTTGCCCATCTGGATAATTGTAGGACGCTTTGAGCGTGAAGATGGCAAATTGTCAAGCCTATATTCCGGACTCTACAATAAGAGAGGTTGGAATTCTTACAAGAACCATGTCAGTCATAAAATTTTTCAAACTGTGTATTAAGCATGCAAAATCCTTGTTTATCAATTTGACCTGAATGAACAGTTCGGTAACTTTAAATAAAGTACTTATTTATAGATATAATTTGTTCGAGGTTTAGCACTAATGTCAGCACAGTTAATTGACGGCCGTAAAATTTCTGCTGAAGTCATAGAAGAATTGAAGCAGCAAGTCCAATCTTTAAAAGAAACTCATGGAGTTCAACCAGGTATAGCCGTAGTTATCATTGGTGATGACCCCGCGTCTCATGTTTATGTGAATGCTAAGGAAAAGAAGGCTTCTGAGCTTGGCATTTACAGTGAAAAAATCGTTCTGCCTGCAGAAACTGCTCAGGAAGATGTTCTTAAGCTGATTGATGACCTTAACGGAAACGATAAAATTCACGGTATCCTCGTTCAATCTCCACCTCCAGCACATATTAATGAAGAAGAAATCATTCTAAGAATCAACCCTGCAAAAGATGTTGATTGTTTTCATCCTTATAATGTGGGGCGTATGTTAATTGGAGATGAAGATGGCTTCAAACCATGTACTCCACACGGCTGTATGGTTCTTATGGAAAAGTCTGGAATTGACCCTTCAGGAAAGCACGCAGTAATAATTGGAAGGTCAAATATTGTTGGTAAACCAATGGCTTCTTTGCTTGTTCAGAAAGCAAAGGGTGCAAATGCTACAGTCACTATTTGTCATTCAAGATCACAGAATCTTAATGAACTTGTTTCACAGGCTGACATTGTTGTCGCAGCCATAGGTAGACCTAACTTTGTAACGGCAGATATGGTCAAAGAAGGAGCGGTAGTTTTAGACGTTGGCATAAATAGAGTGCCGGATTCTTCAAAGAAATCTGGATTTAGGCTGGTTGGTGATGTAGATTTTGATGCTGTCTCACCGAAAGCATCTTGGATAACTCCAGTTCCAGGTGGTGTCGGCCCAATGACAATCGGCATGCTTATGAAAAATACAATTGTAGCCTGTTGCAACATCAATAACATAAAACTTGGTTAATGACGAAAGACTTAAAGCTCGATAAAGGCGCCTTTTCTATTATCCGGACTTTGCAAGAAGCCGGACATACCACTTACCTGGTGGGTGGAGCTGTGCGCGACTTTCTTCTTGGTATTGAGCCTAAAGATTATGATATCTCTACAACTGCAACTCCGGAAGAAGTAAAGAAAATTTTTGGTCGCAGCGCGAGAATTATCGGCCGTAGATTTCGTATAGTTCACATTTACCGTAGCAGAAATATTTACGAAATCAGTACTTTTAGACGTACTCCTACAGAAGAAGAACGAAAAGGTCGCATTGATGATGACGGCTTGCTTGTTTGGCGAGATAATGAATGGGGTACTCCAGAAGAAGATGCTTTTAGAAGAGATTTTTCTGCAAATGCTCTTTTTATGGACCCGCTCGATGATAATAAGATCATTGATTATTGTGGTGGTATTAACGATATTAAAGATGGTATCGTCCGCTGCTTAGGCGAACCGGAAGTTCGCTTTTCCGAAGACCCGGTTAGAATGCTCCGAGCAATGAAATTGGTAGCTCAGTACGATTTTAGCCTGGATGAAAATGTTGAGAAGGCGATAAAGGAGCTTTCTTCCTCAATTAATATGGTCTCACAAAGAAGACTGTTTGAGGAAATTTTAAAACTAACTTATAAACCTTATTGCTCTGCCACTTTGAAGGCTTGTCACGATGTTGGACTTCTTGGCCATCTTCTTCCTGAGGTAGATGCAATATTGAAAACTGAAGAAGCTGAAAAGTTCTTGGCACTTATAGCAGATAGAGACTTTAAAGTTTCGAGAGGCTGTTCATTATCCAGAGCATACTCTTTGGCTCTACTATGCTATAGATATGTTGAAAAAGAATTAAATCCAGAGTCTGAGTTCGGTGAATGCTGGGATACTTTTGACGGCATTGACTTAAAAGTTAGAGAAGCAGTTGATCGCTTTTTAGCACCTTACCATATAACTCGTTTAGTCTCTGCAAGAGTTCGAGATGTACTACTTCTACAAAGGCGCTTTCGCATGATGAAAGGAAGGAATAAGACTCGCCGTCACCCTGAGTTTCACTATGCATGGTTATTATTCAACTCTTTGGCGGATTCTTTAGAGTGGTCTAATGAGATGATTGACCCCTGGAAGTCCGATGAAGGTTTAAGAAATAGGCGTTCACGTAAAAAGAACAATAATCCTAGGAAAAAATCTGATGCATAAAACAATGCTCAAAGTTTCCGTCTGCCTTTTACTGATGAGCGCTATCATTTATGCCTGTGGAGAATACACAAGAACTGTCAATGAAATTGATAAATACAATGATCTAGAGAAGGCTGCAGAAAGTTTGCTTCTTCTTCAAGCTGAAAAAAAGGTTGATCTCAAACCTGAACCTGAAAAAAGAACTGACCCCAAAGAAATTTTTAACTTTCAAGACCAATCCTTTTTAAAAATAAATGGCTTGAGACCTCCATCAGACAAAAAGGTAAAAGCAGGTTTGATGGTTGAACTTAACTCACAGAAAATTCTATGGGGTAAAAATGTATTGGAACCGGTTGCCATTGCTTCTCTCACAAAAATTCTAACAGTTTTAGTAGCAATGGAAGAAGTAGATAAGAATGATCAAGTCACTTTTGATACCAAAGTACCAATCACATCTTCTGCTCGTTCAGTTCCTTCGAGCTCATTCTTGAGAAAGCATCCACACAAAGAAGTGCCAATTATTGAACTTCTGCAATCAGCAATGGTTAAGAGTGCCAACGATTCTTGTCAACTTTTAGCTGAGTATATTGGTGGAGGAGAGCCCTCTCGTTTTATTGCGATGATGAATGCGAAAGCCCGTCAGTTAAAAATGAAAAACTCAGCCTTTTATAATCCTCATGGACTACCAGGGAAGTATTTTACTCCCGAAACTCCTGATAATACTGCGACTATGGAAGATCTAATTCTTTTGGTTTTTGAACTATGGGAGAAAAGAAAAGAAGTTTTTAAATGGACTGCAAAAAAGTCAATGAAACTACCACCAAATCATCCTCGTGGAGTAGTTTTGGGAAATACCAACCCTCTAGTTGCAATGAATGGTGTTATTGGCTTGAAAACAGGTTACACTAACAATGCAGGTTGGTGTTTAGTTACAGTTTATAAGTCTTCTTCCAGAGTCTTCTTCTCTATTGTTACTGGTTGTCCAACAAAGACAGATAGAAATGCATTTAGCCGTGCTCTTTTGTTATGGGGAATAAGGGCAGCAAAGACCTTTAATTAATACCAGCCGAATTTATCGACATCAGCCTCAGTGTTTCTTGGCATATAAGTTGGGAAAACAAAAAAGCTTACTCTGCCATCTAGAAATAATGTATTGCATTGACGTTTTGTACTATTGTGCCACTGACTACGCTTATCATTAAGGTCTCTATTCATGTGCCAAACCCAATCTGCCATGAAAAGCTTTTTATCCAGAAGGTCAAAACTATTTATGTTAGGCGGATTTTTAGAAGCAGTAACTTTTAGAGTCGCAAAGTTATCAATCCCCCATTGAGGAAGATAGCTTGTGCCCCAAAGTTCATGGACTTTATACCAATTATCAGGTTGTTTAGGGTTATATGAATCGCCTTTATCTGAAGGACATATTCCAAGTTCAGTTTGAAAATTAAGGTAGATATTCAAAGGCCTATCTTTTAATTTTACACGCCCCCACTTTAGATGGGCTTCATCTCCAAGTAAAGTGCCCCAGCTTTTGTGTTGAGGTAAAAACTTTTTATGGTCAGATGTATAAGAATGTAGTGCCATACTAATCATACGAAGATTATTGGCACATAAAGAAATACGAGTTTTCTTCCGAGCGTTTAATAAATTTGGAAGAAGAATCGAGGTTAGGATTCCAATGATAGCAATAACGATCAGCAGCTCAATAAATGTAAAGAACTTAGGAGAATTCTTTGATGGCAGCAATGAATATCTCACCAAATTGGTCAGCTTTAACTGCTCCAGCACCTTTAACTTTTTTAAATTCATCTAAACTCTGAGGTTGTTTTTCTGCTAAATCCTTAAGACTCATATTATTAAAGACCATGTATGGCTGAATTCCAAACTTACGGGCAATATCATTGCGAAGATTACGTAATTCTTGGTAGAGCTTTTCTTGATCGACCATTTTTCTAGGTGCTTCTTCAAATGCAAAAAGAGTTTCTGGTTCAGTCTCTAGTACTGGCTCTGGTTTCGGTTCTGGTGTTTGTTCAGGCTTATTTTTACTGAATAACGGGCCACTACTCTCTTTCTTCTTGTTAAACAGTGGTCCTCCGCTATCTTTTTTTGAAGTAGGTGGAGTTTTTGGAGCTCCAAGTTCCATCGTGATATCGGCACCAGCTATGGCTTTTCGTCCTTTCCCAGCAATTTCCACTGTTGGGTACTTTCCAGATGATCTGTTTAAGTAAGAAGAACCCATTAATGAGTCGATTAACTCAATGATTGCTGTTTGGTCTAGGTAGTCTAATCTACCATAGTAAGGAGAATACTGTAGGTTTGAGTCAATTATCTGTTTACTTTTAGAGCCACAAAGAATTTGGGCCAATTTTACTTTACCTATGTATCCACTGTGGTTATCAGCTGCCCTAAGAATCGTCAGAAGAACTCTTCTTTCTTGTTCATTTGCGGTTCTGAGTTCTTTTCCAGTTCTCTTCTTAGAGGTGCAAATATCACAAGTTTGGCATCTAAAGCTATCTATGTTTTGTCCAAAGTAACCAATCATAAAGTCCTGACGGCAACGCTTTGAGTGAACATAATCCATAACAGTACTTAGCTTTTCAAAGTCTAGATCAGCCTTTTTGTGTACTTCAGAAAAATCTATATCGATATCTTTATCATCTTTAAGTAACTTGATCGGGCGTCCGTTAAATGGTGCAGTCCAGCTAAATACACCACCATCTAAGGCTTTGAGAACTCTCTTAACCTGATCTGGGTTCAGACCGGAAACTTGGCATAAGGTATTGTAGGTAACATCGAGTCCTTCAAGAAGCTGGTCTTTCCAGTAATAGATTGCTCTTGTAGTAAAAATAGAACGTTGAGTTTTGACATTCATGTGTTCTTCATAAATCGCTTTTAAGTCACCATTTATTTTCAAATGGCCTTTATTTTCGTGTCTGTAGCCTCTTTCCAAATAGCCATTTTTTTCGAGAATTTTTAATGAACCTGAAATTTGTTGGTCGCCTTTGGCTGAAAAAATATTAGAGGCGATTTCAGTTTGGGGGATTTCTATGGATTCTACTTCATGTTTATGTACATATTGTTGGAGGTAGGCCCAGACATCGCGAGTAACTTTTTCACCCGGATTATTCATTTCTATTAAGAATTCATGAATAAATTTGTCCGAGTAATTGTAAAGGACTACACACTCTGATTGTTCTCCATCTCTACCAGCACGTCCAGCTTCTTGGTAGTAGGCTTCTATAGAGCCTGGGAAGTTATAGTGAATGACTCTTCTTATGTCTGCTCTGTCGATTCCCATTCCAAATGCATTAGTTGCGACCATTACAGGGCAGGGGTCATTGATGAAATAGTTTTGTGCTTCTTCTCTTTCTTTATCTGACATTCCAGCATGGTAAGATTGAACACCAAAAGCGTTACTTACTTCATCAACATTTTTTCTAGAAGCACAGTAAATAAGCGTAGGTTCTTTTTTCGCTAGCAGCTTACGAAGTTGAGCCATTCTTTGGCTATTTGAGCAGTCAACAACTGAAAAACTTAAGTTTGGTCTAGTAAATCCAGTTACTAGAACGTCCATACTTTCACGGCGTAACTGAGTTTTTATGTCTTCTCTAACAATGGGAGTAGCAGTCGCAGTGAAGGCGCAGACTTGAGGGATGTTAAATTCTTCGCAAAACTCACCCATTCTTGTATAGTCTGGCCTAAAGTCATGGCCCCATTGACTTATACAGTGAGCTTCATCGACTACTAAACAAGCAGGAGGATAATTGAGTAAAGTCTGACGAAAACCTTTAGTTCTTAGCCTTTCAGGCGAAACATAAAGAAGTTTTGCCTCGCCTTTGATTACTTTCCCCATGTTTTCCATTTGCTCTTTATGAGAAATAGAACTGTTTATGTAAACGGCTGGAATATCTTTGGCGACAAGGTTCTCCACCTGGTCTTTCATGAGTGCTATTAAAGGAGAAATAACGATTGTATAGCCTTCACGCATGAGAGCTGGGAGCTGATAGCACACAGATTTACCAGCACCGGTAGGCATGACTACACAGACATCTTTCCCTTCGACAATTTTATCAACGGCTTGCTGTTGGCCGTCTAAGAACTCATTGAACCCGAAATGCTTTTTTAGGGCTTCATTAATCTGGGATATCATCTACCGCCGTATTTTTTGAAGTCTTTGAGGTTAATTTTGAGTTTGTTGAATTTATAGTTGAGAACCCTAGGAGTTGTGTTAAGGGCTCTTGCGGCAGCAGCGGCATTACCACGGTGCCTTTTTAGAGCTTCAACGATTAGTTCTCTTTCATATGTATTCACTGCAGCAGCTAAGTCATTAACCTGAGAAATATCCGGTGCATTATCAGACGCATGTCCCTGAGTTTGTAGCGTCGGAGGAAGGTTGTAGCCATGAATAACATCGTCATTTGAGTTTAAAACTGCTCTTTCAATACAGTTCTTCAGCTCACGAACGTTACCAGGGTAATGGTATGCCATAAGCATATTAATAGCTGGAGTTGAGATACGAGTAACATTCTTATTATAAGACGCATTAAACTCATCAAGGAAAAAGTCAGCAAGTAGAGTGATGTCAGATTTTCTATCCCTTAATGGCGGAATAAATAATGGCATCACATTTAGCTTGTAGTAAAGTTCTTCACTTAACTCATCTTCTTCTAGTAACTCTTCGAGGTTTTTAGTTGAACCTGTAATTAACCGCACATTTACTTCTGCAGTTTCATCACAACCTTGTCTGTAAATTGTTCTGTCATGTAAATATCTGACTAGTTGGCTTTGAATTGAAAGTGGGAGTGCAGTGATTTCATCGATATATAAGGTTCCACCATGAGCTTGGTCAAAATAGCCTTGCCTGACTTCTTCTTTCTTAAGTTTACCAAAAAGAGCACCTTCAATCAGGGATGGAGGAATAGTAGATGCTTCAACAACAATAAATGGAGTATTCTGCCTAATTCCTCCGTAATGAATGGCTTTGGCAACCATTTCCTTACCAGTACCGGATTCACCACGAATAAGAATAGGAGCAGGGCTATCACATGCTTGAGCGATCTGCTCATAAACTTTCTGCATGTTACTGCTGTTACCAATGATGTTATTTGGCTTAAATTTGTTTCCGAGCTCTTTAAGAAGTCTATTGTTTTCTGCTTTCAAAGAAGCTTTTTCGTCTATTTGATTACGAATAAGTTCAACTGCATCGGCCAGAAGGTTTGAGATAACTCTAAGCATTTGAGCTGCATATTGAAGGGTAAACTTGCTGTTATTAATAAGGTCGATACTAATTGTACCGATAATTTCATTGTCATGAATAACTGGAACACAGATGAATGAGTGATTGCTGTTTTTTCTCGCTTTTGTACGGTCAAGGAAGCGAGATTCTTTACTTACATCGTCAATTATAACCGCTTCTTTTTTCAAGGCTACTTCACCAGTGATACCTTCGCCAAGTTCATAACGTCCTCTGGCTTTTTCAGCTGCAGAAAGACCTTTGGATGCTTCAATAATTAGAGCATTTTCTTCTTTATGGTAAAGCGTAAGAGTGGCGCGTTGAGCGCCCATCGACTGATCGAGAATATCAAGAACTTCGTTTAAAAGAGCATTTACATTTTTATGTCTAACTATTGCCTGAGAAATTTTATACAAGACCAATAACTCACTGGAGAAGAACTCTTCATCCTTGCTCGCTTCACCCATAAACATATTCCTTCAAATAAAAAGCTATTTACAATTTCGTAATAATGAATCTATAATAGCACTATGACTTGTTATTGTAAATATTGTTGCAGGATAAATTTACATTATTGTAAAATTTTTTGGTACACACAACTTAATTGTTTGATTTAGATGGTTTTGCATTGTGAATTAAGTGTTAATTCATAGTTAAAAAGGTCTCATTTTTCAAAGATTACTGGTTTAAGAAATGGATACTTGAGTTTTATTTTGAGCAATAAATATTTTGGTAGAGAGAATGAAGATCTCAGAGATAGTTAAAGAGTTTGACGAAAATTTAGAAAAAGTTAAAGAATCTGGTCATCCAGAACCTACAGCCATGAGTTTGGCAACTGTATCTAAGGATGGTAGGCCTTCCAGTAGAATAGTTCTCTTAAAAGAATTCAGTGACAGAGGTTTTGTCTTTTACACAAATTATGAGAGTCGAAAAGGTTATCAGCTTACAGAAAACCCTAATGTAGCTCTAACGTTTGTATGGCATGGCTTAAAAAAACAGGTAAGAGTCGAAGGAAGAGCAGAAAAGGTTTCTTCAGAAGAATCTGATGCTTACTTTTCAACAAGACCAAAGAAAAGTCAGATTGGGGCCTGGGCTTCAATTCAATCTAGGGAAATTGAGAATAAGTTTGATTTTGAGAAAAGAATTGCCAAGTACACACTAAAATATGGTGTTGGGAAAGTACCTAGACCTGATTTTTGGGGCGGATATTTGGTAGTTCCTGAATTGATAGAGTTTTGGGAAGCAAGAGAGTTTCGTCTCCATGATCGTAGAGTCTTTGAAAGGCAATCGGACGGAGATTGGTCCGTTAAAAAGATTTATCCGTGAGAATGTAATGGATTTATATTCACCTGAAATAGGCGAGCCTGATCTAAAAAGGCTTATTCCTGAAGATATAGATTGGAAAAATGGAGTAATTGTTCGTTCGACCAATTGGCTTGGTGATGCTTGCATGACTTTGCCCGCCGTATTTAAAATTTATAAGCAATTACCGCCAGATAAAAAGCTTTACATTATGTGTCCCAAAAATTTGAAGAGCTTTTGGGAGACTTTTCCTTGGGTAGAGAAAACAGTTCCTCTTGATTCAAAAAGAGCTTCTAAGGAAGATAAGGCTCTTGTAAAATCCCTTAATTGTGGTCTAGCGGTCATTCTACCTAACTCATTTGGTTCAGCTTTGGATTTATCAAAATGTGGCATTCCAGTTCGACTTGGAAGGGAAGGTCGCCTTCGTTCTATGCTCTTAACTCATAAATTACCTCAGTGGAAGCGAGTCGCAGGTGAAGACAAACATCATCAATTACGAGAATATTTACAGATCGCTGCGGCAGTTGGTGCTAATACCTGGGATGATAATTATACACCTGCTGAGACAGTGGTTAGTGAAGAGCGTTTAAACGACCTTGGCTTTGATGTAAATGAGAAATGGCTTGTTTTAGCTCCTGGAGCAAAGTTTGGCCCTGCAAAACAGTGGCCCCTAGATTACTATGCAGCTGTTGCCGCTTGGTGGATCAAAGAAGGGAAAAAAGTAGCTGTAATGGGAACTCCAGATGAAGTTGAGGTTGCAGAAAAAGTCGTTAATACGGCTGGAGGTGGTTTGAACTTGGCTGGAAAAACAAATTTAATGGAGCTTATGCACATTCTCGGAAAAGCAGAGTTATCAGTAGTTAATGATAGTGGGGGAATGCACCTTTCAGCAGCAATGGGAGGTAAGGGTGTTGCCATTTTTGGATCGACAGATCCGCGTGCTACTGGCCCTCTTGGAGGGCGTTGGAAAATAATATGGAATAAAATTGAATGCTCTCCATGCTTAAAAAAAGTTTGTGAAATCCCAGGAAAGGATTATGATTGTTTGAAGGGTATTAAACCTGAACAAGTGATAGAAGCATTGAAGGTTTTAGAAAGTGTATAGAATATTTTTGCTAATGGCGCTCATATTTTTGTCATCGTGTACTAACGTTGATATGGCACCTATATATGAAAATAAGAGCTCAGAAAAAGGGACTGCCGTTCGAGCACTAGGACCATTTTATGAAGATTTAAAATTGAGTAATGGTCATGAAAGGCAGGCAATAAGACCAATTTGGTCTTATGAAAAGTTCGAAGATCAAGTTGCTATGGATTTTTTATGGCCATTGGCAATGTCGCGGCTAAATAAAGATTACTACAGATCAAATTTTCTTTTATTCTTTTATCACAATATGGATGTTAAAAAAGAAGATTCTGAATATCTGTTTTGGTTCTTTCCTTTGTGGTATCAAGGAACTGATAGGCATGGTGAAGACTATAAGGGATTATTCCCAATTTGGGGCTCTACTCGTGATACTATTGGTTTTGACAGTATTTCCTGGCGCTTTTTCCCAATTAATCTTAAATCGCAAAAAGGCGAAATTAAATCAAATTCCTGGTTCTGGCCTATTTATTCAACGACTAAAGGTCCTAAGATTGATAAGTGGCGCATTTGGCCATTTTATGGAGAAAATAAGGAGAAAGATAAGCTGGAAAGCAGTTTTATTCTTTGGCCATTTTGGCATGAGGGGAAATCTCTTGTTAAAGGTAAAACAGGAGATTGGTTTTTCTTTTTCCCATTTTATGGGAAATATGAGTTTGAACACGAAACAAAGACAACAGTTCTTTGGCCTTTCTTTTCGTGGAGCGATTCTGATAAAGAAGAGTCAGTCAATGCACCTTGGCCATTTTACACTGAGAGAGAGTCAAAAGATGGTAAAGAGGAAAGATTTAGAGCTTGGCCATTTTACACAAGTTTTAAAGCACCAAACAAGTTGAACAAGCAGTACCTTTGGCCAATTGGAACATATTCAAGACTTGGTGACGAGAAGACTTATGAAGAAAGAAGTTGGTGGTTACCTGTATATTGGTCTTCAAAAATAGTCAAAAATGAAGTGGTGAAGGAAGACTATACTAGATTCTGGCCATTCTATTCAAAGACTGTCAATGGAGATAAAACCAATATTAGTGTTTTGTCATTGTGGCCTCAAAGACATATGCCAGCGATTGAAAGAAACTGGCAAACAATCTGGGAGCCTTATCGATACTATAAAGATAATAATGTTG
>Ga0075480_10000568_pt1 | contig 22370 bp, 15 predicted proteins | sample DEB08_DNA_7_FD_81590 | JGI IMG/M metagenome (GOLD analysis project Ga0075480, IMG submission 81590) | Aqueous microbial communities from the Delaware River and Bay under freshwater to marine salinity gradient to study organic matter... | ecosystem: Environmental > Aquatic > Marine > Coastal ... | reverse complement strand
GATTGGAGAGCGCGGCAACTCAACACCAGTCTCCTCTTGATCTTCAACTAGGAGAATCTCAGCCTCATCGAAAGAAACTGATTCCACCTGAAAGCCAAATTCCTCAGCGATGATAGTTGCAGTATCTTGATCGATTGCTTGGTTAATTGTCGCCATGATTCCAAGCTCGATGAGCTTTTGAATGACTTCACCAGATTTAAGGCTCATCTGGGAGGCAAGTTCACCCACGGTGATAATTTCATCCATCTTAACAATTCGCTTCGAGGCTTTTGGAACGGTCTTCTCAGCGGCGCTTATAGTCTCCTCTTCTGCTGCGCCCTTCTTTTTCTGCTTTCCACCTTTTGTTACTCGACGACCTGGCAATCCTTCGTAATCGACCAGATCAGTTCGCGTAAACTCCCTCTTTTTCGAACGCTTTTTACCGCCTTTCTTCTTGCGACCATCGCCGTCATCTTCCTCTTCAACATCTGGGGCGTCATAAAATACTCGGGTCCGCTTCTTCTGAGCTGGCGCTCGAGTCTCCGGCTCTTTTGCGAGTTCAATTTTTCCAAGCACCTTTGGACCAGCTCGCTTTTTAAGTGGCTTTTCTTCAACCTCTTCTGGCTGACCTACCTCTCCTTCTTCAGATGTGTCTCCAGCTTCAACCCCCACTACACTGCTATCAGGAGAAACATCGCCTGCGTCTGTTTCCGGAACTCCTGAAGCGCTTGAGGATGTCTCCGCAGTAACGTCCTCTCCGGCGGATAGAATCTGCTCTGCCGGCCCAGGATGGGTAACGTCCTCAGAGGCCAGGTCATCAGAAGGACTTGCCTCAGCAGCCTCTACACTTTCCGACCGGTCTCGACTTCGCCGCCGAATGACATTCCCCTTGCGCCGCTCAACAACTGTCTTCGTCTCGCCTGTATCTTTATCGACACGACGACGAATTACTTCGCTAGACTTTTTCTCTCCCGCCGCACTCCGGAGCAAAGCCCGTCGAATCTGATCGGCATCAAGCGGATCGAGCGAATTCGAGTGTGAGCGCACTCCGGCTATTCCTAGCTCCTGCGCTTTCGTAATAACTACCTTATTTTCTACTCCAAGCTCTTTTGCAAGCTCGTATACACGCATCTTTGCCATATTAGTCCATCGCCTCTCTTTTTATCTGTGCATTTTCCCTGAGCTTTACCTGACTGCTAACATCAAATCGTGTCGTTGCAGACGTTGCGTTGTCGTATCCTTCCCCCTTTACGACAATCAGTTTTAGTAAGTCTTGTGCTCGTTGTTCAGAAATATTTTCTCGAAAAGCTCGCTGCAAGCGTTGGGGCAAGCAGGCACGTTTGGTGCATTCTATTGAATCATGCACATAGGCCGTTCGACCTGTTACCCACGGTGGACGTCTCCATGTAACAGATGGTCGGAGCACTCCCCAAGTACGGCCGCTGCATGACGATGCTCCGAGCTGAAGCTTGCAATCATTCTTTGACGGCATGGGCTGATAGTTGTTCTGCTTCAGCTGATCCAGAGAAATTGAAAAAATCTGTATCAGACTGCCCTGTTCAGCCCTTTCTCGACAGCCGAGGCACATGCGAGTAGGCGGTTGAGCTAACGACGCACCTCCATATGGCGATACCCGAAAAACGCGTGGGGCGTTTCCTCCAGACACTGCCAGCACGGGTAACTCCCGTTCATCTCTGTCCAGAGTATAATCGATTGCTTGTTTCGCCATCCTACCCTTCTAAATCCGCGCTTCGTTCTCACGATGTCCGTACCACTCAGTGAACTATCTCGATGCTACAGCAAACGAGAGGTTGAGCCTGAGCGAAAGAACGTATTCGTGGCTTCCTTGATTTCTTCTAGCTCTTGTTCGCCGACGACTCCTCTTTCCAGCAGCTCGTCATAATCTGCACTTACAAGACTCTGAATGGTTGAGTACCCAGATTCAACGAGCTTTTCCTGAAGCTCACTCCCCAGCATAAGCCGATCAAGATCAGAGAGAGTTTCCAATGGCTCCGAGGTTTCGCCCAGCTCCAGTGGGTCTGTGGCTGCATCTACCAGCTCTTTTGCCGAGGCCGAGACTGCCTCGGCAAGCTCTTGTGAAAATCCATCGATTTCTGCGATGTCTTCAATCGAGGCCTCAGCAACTTCTCGTACCGTCCTATATCCTTCTTGGAAGAGGCGCTCAGACTGCATAAAATCAAGGCCTGGTATCGCCTCTAGAGCGGTACGTGCCCTCTTCGCTTCCTCCTCTGCTACGGAAACGCTCCGAACATCTATTCTCCATCCACTGAGCTTGCTCGCTAGCTTCACGTTCTGACCCCGACGACCGATGGCAAGCGACAGCTGATCATCTGCCACAATGACCTCCATCGAGTGCTCATCTTCATCAACAACAACCCGGCTGACTTCAGCTGGAGAGAGTGCCCGCGCAACAAACGAGGGTTCATCGGGAGTCCATGTAATAATGTCGATTCGCTCTCCGCGAAGCTCCTGCACTACCGCCTGTACCCGAGATCCCTTCACACCAACACATGCACCGACTGGATCAATGCTCGTTTCGTTCGAATGTACTGCAATCTTCGCTCGTTCTCCCGGCTCTCTAGCGACGCCTTTGATCTCTATGACTCCCTCACTAATTTCTGGCACCTCTAACTTGAAGAGCTCTTTAAGAAAATCTGGATGCGAACGAGTAAGAATAATCTGTGGTCCACGAGCAGATGGATCAATATCAAGAATCATTCCTCGAATTCGGTCCCCTTGACGGTATCGCTCCCGAGCAATCTGTTCTCTCCGTGGGCACACCGCTTCCGTACGACCCAGATTGACAATAAGGTTTCCACGATCATATCGCTGAACGATACCGTTTATGAGATCTCCCTTGCTGTCTTTATACTCTTCAAAAATAACTCCACGCTCTGCATCACGTACTTTCTGGATGATAACCTGCTTCGCAGTTTGCGCCGCGATACGCCCGAGCAATTCAGTATCAAGCTTACGCCCGAGTTCATCACCAACCATTGCATCGGGGTCATATTCGGCTCGAGCTTCCTCTAGCGTAATCTGAATATCAGGATCTTCGACTTTTTCCACCACTGTCTTAAAGACCAACACCTCAACCGTACCCAGCTCCGCATCGTACTGAGTCTCTAGGTTTAGGTTGTGTCCGTAATGTTTGCGAGCAGCTGAAAGCATCGCCGACTCGATTACTTCGACCAGTATTTCCTGATCTATGCCTTTATCTCTTCCTAGCTGCCCAATAACAGCTCTTAGATCATACGTCATTGTCTCTTTCCCTTTTTCTCAGGTGTAGAAAAATCAAAATCTATTCTTGCTGACGAAATATCAGCAAATGGAATCTTCCAAACTTCGGCGTTCGACTGCTCCTTCAGTTCAACCGTCTCAGAATCTGCAGCTAAAACGAATCCAGTAATTGTGCGGTCTCGTCCCTCTGCATCAATAAACGCCTTTATTCGTACACGTTCTCCGATAGCCGCCTTAAAATGTTTAAGCGTCCTAAGCTTTCTATTCACTCCCGGACTTGAAACCTCCAGAAGCGAATGCTCTCCCAGAAATTGATCAAACCGGTCTAACGCCGACAGTTTTCGTGAAATCGAAGCACAGTCATCCAACGTTACGCCCCGATCCCCTTCAAGGGGAGCGCGCTGTGGTTGCCTGTCAGATGAGCATTCAACCTGAACCCTATCAGACGCCTGACCATCGCCAGTTGGACGACAAAGATAGACGCGAATAACAGTTCTTCCACCAGATGAGGACGGGGAACTCCGCTCTATGTCATAGAGCTCAAGACCCTCTTGAAGCACTACTGGCTCCACAAGTTCCCACAACTCTTGAAATGTATGGCCTACCTGATTCATCTCCAAACTTCTTTTGTACACGACTCCCATTATGCAACGTTCGACAGCCGCCTCCTTCTCCTCGCGACAAAGATGCTCCGGCAATGGGGAGTTAGCGGCACTGTTTCGCCTCTCACTCACCCTTCCCAGACAAACCTCAGCGAAGAGAAAGAGGACACCTAAGCCCTCAGATTGTATCTTGAGAATTCAGGGTCCAGCTTATGCGATTCAAAAGTAGTAACAGCCTCCAGAGTGACAAAGTCCCTGGCCACCTACCACGCTCAACCCGACATCTCTGCGAGTTGAAATCCCATAAGCTTGGCTTGCTTATCGAACAGCAAACCGGTGATGCGTACGAGAGTAAAAGTCCTCTCCATCACCACGAAATTCTAAACAAAATAGGGAACTTGTCAATAGAACCGAAACTTTCGGTGCGGTCGCTCTCCCCTCTCAACGATGAGACTTCCAGCATTCATCGCGTTGCCCGCTCATACCTCTTCATGAACAGACGCTTGCACCGTAAAATAACACATTCAACTGTATTTCCAGCATGTTAGAGACCGACTTGCAAGCGCGCTCACGGCTGGCCACAATGACTGCTCACAACTACTCAAGTACGAAAAGAACCTCAACAACTACTTCTCACCAGCCCATTCAGTATGAAAGACACCTTCTCTATCCACTCTCTCGTATGTATGTGCCCCAAAGTAGTCTCGCTGCGCCTGAATCAGATTTTGCGGCAAAAATGCAGTCGTAAACGACTCTAGGTAGCTTAACGCAGAGCTCAATCCAAGAACGGGAACGCCTGCCAGTGCGGAAGTGGCGACAACTTTTCTCAATCCAGCTAGGGAATCCTCGAGCTGCTTTTGTAGGGTCCCTGCAAATATCAAGTTTGAAAGCTTAGGAGATTCTCTAAAAGCTTCAGAGATTTCAGAAAGAAGTGCAGCGCGAATGATGCATCCTCCTCTCCATAGCTTCGCAATGCGATCTAACTTCAGGTTCCAGTTATAAACTTGAGAGCTTTCCTGAATAAGTGCCATCCCCTGTGCATACGCTATCACCTTACCAGAGAAGAGAGCCTGCTCTATGCAATCAACTTCAAGCGATTCCAGATCTTGATTTGACTGTAATTTATCAAATCGACTCGCACCCTCGACTCTCAATTCCTTTAACGCACTCATTCCGCGAGCATCCACTGCCGCAGAAATTGTCGGGATTGGAACCCCTAACTCTAAACTTGCCTGAACAGTCCATCGGCCAGTTCCCTTTTGCCCTGCTTTATCAAGAATCAAATCAACAAGTGATTGAGACGAGTCCTCTGACTTCGTTCTTAAAATATCTACGGTGATCTCCATCAAATAAGAATTGAGTCTCCCCCTATTCCATTTGCTGAAAAACGAGGCTATTGATTCATTATCAAGTCGCAATACCTCTTTCATAAAAAAATAGGCCTCGGCTATCAGTTGCATATCTGCGTACTCAATGCCGTTGTGTACCATCTTTACAAAATGCCCAGCTCCTCCAGGCCCAACATAGTCAGTGCATGGTTCACCATCGACTTGTGCCGCAATTTTTGCAAAAAGCTCTGAGCAGTGCTCCCAAGTTTTTTGACTGCCTCCCGGCATAATCGAAGGTCCACGCAAAGCGCCTTCTTCTCCCCCTGAAATTCCGACTCCTAGAAACTCAATGCCGTTTTCGGCACAGGTTTGCACCCTCCGCTCAGTATCAGTGTACAGAGCATTGCCCCCATCGATTATAATATCTCCTTTTTCAAGATGTGGTATCAGCTCATCAAGAACATGATCCACTGCAGGGCCCGCCTTGATCATTAAAATAATACTCCGTGGAGAGGCAGTCTTTTCAATAAGCTCCTCAATCGAAAAAGCACCGATAAAGCGTTGATCTGGGAATCGATTAAGGAATTCCTCTGTAACCTTCGCGGTACGGTTATAGATTGTTACCGGAAATCCTCTGCTTTCTATATTACGGGCGAGGTTTTCCCCCATTACCGCTAGTCCGAATACTGCTACGTGGGGAAATGGAGTTGTTGTCATGATTCTCCTACGAATGAAAGCCACTACCGTACGTATGTCCATACGGCCTAATTAAATTTGCACAGATATCACCTCGAGTATACTCCTAGCCAAAAGTTTTTTCATGAGCGACTACCAAACCCAACTACGGTAATGGCCAATCAATTCCCTCTTCAACAAATGAGGCTACCTTCACTTCGCTTTTTCCGTATTCTATCTGATAGAGCTCCCCTTCGCTTAACTCTATTGCGGTGAGTTTACTGCCATATACAAGTCCAGTGTCGATCCCTATTTTATAAGGCAAGTGAAACTTCACCTGTTCGAATGGGGTATGTCCGTAAATAATTATTTTGCGAAACGAATGAATATTACTTATGAATTCGTTCCGTATCCAAAAAATATCATCGTCAATCTGATGAGAGAGTGGACGTAGCGCGTTCAGTCCCGCATGCACAAAAACAAACTTTTCTGATACAATATACCGAGTTAATTGCTCGAAAAATTGCATATGGCTCTTAGGAATCTGAGTAAGAGCATCCTCTGGTCTTGGGTCACTCTTCAGGCCATAGCTTTCAAGACACTCTCGTCCACCGTTATGAAGGTAGGAGGAGGCTGATTCACTCCCCTCTTCAAAGAGCCAATCGAGAAGCATCTCTTCATGATTTCCCTTCAAGAAGTAGTTATCTGACTTCAGACGACTTTTCAAACTCAAGAGGCATTGAATAACCTCCTTGGATGCTGGGCCTCGGTCAATATAGTCACCAATGAATATTAAAGCATCGCCAGCGCCGAGATCTTTCTCTCTCTCGATAAAATCTACAAGGGTGTTTAGCTCGGCAACACAACCGTGCACATCTCCTATAACAAACACTCGACGCCCATTAAAAGAACAGGTGAGGTGCTCCGCATCAGCTTGAAGATCGCTATCTTGATCAACTACGTCCGAGTAAGAGCCCTGCTTTTTGCGCCCTTTTGAAACGTTTGTTTTGCCAGCGGTCATAAACCCCTTCCAATGAGTAACGATCACAGATTCTATCTGCCGCACCTCCAGCATATGCCGATTGTAGGGATATGAGCTAGGGAAGAATACTAGCCGTCATTCAGTTTGAGTACGGCAAGAAATGCCTCCTGAGGAATACTTACTTTCCCCACCTGCTTCATTCTTTTCTTTCCGCGTTTTTGCTTTTCTAAAAGCTTTCGCTTCCGAGTAATGTCACCACCATAACACTTAGCAGTCACATTTTTTCTCAAGGCCTTCACTGTTGAACGTGCAATAATCCGAGTTCCGATTGCAGCTTGAATCGCCACATCAAACATCTGACGCTCAATGACCTCTTGGAGCTTCTCTGTAAGCAATTTTCCGCGTTGATAGGCGGCTTCACGATGAACGACAACACTCAGGGCATCCACCACATCACCATTGAGCATTACATCGAGCTTCACGAGCGGAGCAGCTTCATAGCCTACCATTTCATAATCGAAAGAGGCGTATCCTTTGGTCGCACTCTTCATCCGATCATGAAAATCAAGCACTATTTCACTCAAAGGAAGATTGTAATGAACTACTGCTCGGTCAGCTACTGGAAAGCTGAGATTTGTCTGACGGCCGCGCTTCTCCTCACAAAGTCCTAAGACGGCACCAAGATACTCTTTCGGACAATGGATAGTAGCATCAACACGAGGCTCTTCGATTATGCTCATCTCCTGAGCTGGAGGTAACATACTTGGATTATCTACAAGAATTATTTCTCCTGATTCTGTAGTCACACGCAGGACGACAGAAGGAGCCGTAGTAATAAGATCGAGTTCAAACTCTCTCTCAAGCCGCTCTTGTATAATCTCCATGTGGAGCATACCTAGGTATCCACATCGAAATCCAAAGCCAAGAGCTACTGATGTCTCGGGCTCAAAAGTAAATGAAGCATCATTTAATCGGAGCTTATCAAGAGCGGTACGGAGTGATTCATAATCGGCAGCATCAACCGGAAACAAGCCACCAAAAACCATAGGCTTTACTTCCTTAAAACCTGCCAGCGGCTCCGCAGCCAATCCTTTAAGATGCGTGACGGTGTCTCCGATCTTTACGTCCTGAAGGGTTTTTATTGCGGCTGAGAAATATCCCACATCGCCAGCAGTGAGCTCTGGAACTTCAACCGGGTGCGGCGTAAAGACTCCCATTTTATAGACTTCATACTCTGCTTTCGATGAGAGAAACTGAATCTTATCCCCAGGACGCAATGTTCCAGAAACAACACGGACTTGCACCACGACACCTAAATACGAATCAAACCATGAGTCATATACCATAGCTCGAAGAAGTCCGTCGTCGAATGGCTCTTTCGGAGGAGGAACTTTCTCTACAATAGCCTCAAGCAAATTCTCTACGCCCAGACCTGTTTTGGCGCTTACATGAATTGCTTCTGTTGCATCTAACCCGATGACATGCTCAATTTCCTCACTGACCTTATCGACATCGGCACTCTCAAGATCAATCTTATTGAGCACTGGCACTATTTCGAGATCGTTCTCAATGGCAACAAAAACATTGGCAAGCGTTTGAGCTTCAACCCCCTGAGTAGCATCGACCACTAGCAATGCGCCCTCACATGCCGCAAGACTGCGAGACACCTCATAGTGGAAATCAACATGTCCCGGCGTATCAATGAGGTTTAATGTATAGATGTTGCCGTTTTTTGCTTTATATGGAATTCGCACTGTTTGCGCTTTAATCGTAATCCCACGCTCTCGTTCGAGTTCCAATTTATCCAAGAACTGCTCTTGCATTTCTCTCTGTTGCAGGGCTCCAGTACACTCAAGAAGCCTATCCGCAAGAGTAGACTTCCCATGATCAACGTGGGCTATGATGCTAAAGTTTCGTACTCTTTCTCTTGGGGTCACCCTACTGTCTCCGTGCAATGATGAGCTTGGCTTTTTGCCATCATATTTCGCTTAAGCTTTATCACGAGTAGGCTCCTTTTCATGACTTATTGCGCGTTGTCTCTCGATGTATACGATTGAAGTGTCTGACTCAAGCCAGAATGCAACGTTTCCCTCGTGCTCCAGCCAAGCATATCAGCTGCAGCTCTCGGATCGATCGCACTCCTGCTCTGTTCACCCTCTCGCGCAGGGGCAAAAATAAGCTCCGAATCGCTGTTCGCCACATTTTTCATGATGGCAAACAACTCACTAACCGACGTTTCAATACCAGTTCCGATATTAAAGCACCCTGCATCTCGTCTCTCTTGAATGGCTGCTATAACTGCCTCAACCACATCTCCAACATATATGAAATCTCTAGTCTGGGAACCATCACCGAAAATTGTACACGCCTCTCCCTTTAATAAGCGTTCAGCAAATATTGCAACAACCCCGGCCTCTCCATGAGGATTCTGTCTGGGACCATAAACATTTCCCAGCCTCAATACAGTGTACGATAGTCCGATTAGACGGTGCCAGAAATCAAGATAAAGCTCTCCGAATCTCTTGTGTAATCCATATAAGCTCTCTGGCAATATCGGCGCACTCTCGTTCGTTGGAACGGAGTCAGTATCTCCATATATTGCACCCCCAGTCGAAAGAAACACCACGTGGGGTGCCTCGTTTGCCAGCTGCTTGAGCGCATTGAGCATTTTCAAAAATCCGACTACATTCACCGCCGCATCGAGGCCGGGATCCTCCATACTGGTTCGCACTGAGATTTGGGCAGCTGCATGGATCAGAATCTGCGGTTGAAATTCTAGAACTGCTTCAATCGCAACAGATGAATCAATTGATGCCTCTAACAAGCGCACATCTTGAGGGACATTGCTCCGAAATCCAGAGGAGAGGTCATCAATGACAAGAATATCGTGAGAGTCCGACAACAGTCGGTCTACAATATGAGAACCTATAAATCCAGCACCACCGGTCACAACAACTCGCATTCCTCACTCCTTCTGAGACTCTTTTCTTTAAGACTCATGCACAATGAGCCAAACCACACAGTTGGTCCCTATCCCGACCAATCTCACCTCTCTCCCGAGCCAGAACTCTCCTCAAGAAATTGCCATTCCGCTTTCCATTCATACTGAAAGGCGATCTCGAAAATCTGAAATAGTCTTCTTCAGCCCTTCTTCAACGGTCACGAGAGGCTGCCAATTCAACTTTTCATGTGCCAGAGAAATATCTGGTCTTCGTCGCGTTGGATCGTCTTGCGGAAGCGGCTTGTTTTCTACCTGCGAGGAGCTACCAGTAAGATCAAGAATCTTTCCCGCGAGATCTTTGATGGTAAACTCCTCCGGATTCCCAAGATTCACAGGGCCGAAGAATCCATCTGCATTCATCATCGCTATCAATCCAGACACAAGATCACTAACGAAACAGAACGAGCGGGTTTGTTGTCCATCACCGAAAAGAGTGATTGGCTCTTGCTTCAATGCTTGAACAATGAAGTTTGAGACTACTCGTCCGTCATCGAATAACATTCTCGGTCCATAGGTATTGAAAATTCTTACAATCCGAGTATCCACTCCATGCTCAACTCTATAACACTCGGTTAAGGTTTCAGCTACTCGCTTCCCCTCGTCGTAGCAACTCCGGGGTCCTATCGGGTTCACATTCCCCCAATACTCCTCTTGTTGTGGGTGTTGATGCGGATCGCCATATACTTCGGACGTCGAAGCAAGAAGAAAACGGGCACCCACCCTCTTTGCAAGACCCAACATGTGTATGGTCCCTAGGACATTCGTCTTAACCGTTTTTATCGGATTGTGCTGATAATGAACTGGTGATGCTGGGCAAGCGAGATGGTAGATTTCGTCAACCTCTAATAAAATCGGCTCGGTGACATCCGCACGAATCACCTCAATTCGATCATCCTTGGTGTGATGACAGAGATTCACCTTACGACCCGTGAAGTAATTATCAAGCACGACAACATCATGCTTTTCCTCGACTAAGCGATCGACTAAGTGTGAGCCTATAAACCCAGCTCCGCCGGTTACAAGAACTCTTGCCATCTCTCCTCCTTGCCCACTAAATCACTTTCCTTAGGATGAATGATTCAATATTCGCCCTAACCAAGCATTCTTTTTCTCTTAGGCACTAGCATCCTACCCCTGGACGCCCAACCGAGTAATAGGTAAATTCGCGAGCCCTCATCTCCTCTAGACTGAAAATATTCCTTCCGTCGAAGATCATGCGCTCTGTGAGACTCTCGGCAATCCTATCAAAGTTCGGATGGCGGAACTCATTCCACTCGGTACAAATGAGAAGCGCGTCCGCGCCCTTCAGTGCAGCATAGCTTGAGTCTGCAAACTCTAGCCCTTCTCGAGGCCCAATAGCTGCGGAGAACGTCTTAACGGCTTCCGGATCATACGCTGAGACCTTTGCTCCAGCCTCTAACAGGCTGCGAATGGTGACGAGAGCCGGTGCCTCACGAACATCATCGGTCCGAGGCTTAAAAGCGAGACCCCATACCGCGAAGTGCTTCCCCTTCACCTCGTTTATGGAGCCATAATGCGCCTCTATCTGTTCTACCAACCACATTTTCTGAGCCGCGTTCACTCTTTCAACAGCCTCAGAAACATGCAACGGCACTCCATGCTCTTGAGCCGTCCGAACAAGTGCTTGAACATCCTTCGGAAAACACGATCCCCCATATCCGATCCCTGGAAACAAAAAGCTCATGCCGATTCGAGAGTCAGTACCAATCCCAACCCTAACGTTATCGATATCTGCACCAACCTTTTCGCACAGCCGAGAGACCTCATTCATGAAAGAAATTCGGGTCGCCAGCATCGCGTTTGCGGCGTACTTCGTCATCTCAGCAGATACAACATCCATTACAATAATTGGATTATTCGTACGAACAAAGGGAGCATATAACTTTCGCATGACGGTAGCTGAGCGCTCACTCGGCACCCCAACCACAACCCTGTCTGGTTTCATGAAGTCATCAATAGCAGCACCCTCTTTCAAAAACTCGGGATTGCTCACGACCTCAAATTCATGATTGGTTTCCTTTGAAATCGCCTCGGTAACAAGAGCGGCAGTTCCTACCGGAACAGTTGACTTGTCCACGATAACTTTGGGGCCATTCATGTACTGGCCGATCCCTGAAGCGACTGCGAGTACATGCGAGAGATCTGCGGAACCATCCTCTCCCGGCGGGGTCCCCACTGCGATAAAGATAACGCTCGAGGCCTCCACGGCGTCCTTTAACGATGTCGTAAATTTTAATCGACCATTCTTCGTATTTCTCTGAACTATGTCGACTAAGCCTGGCTCATAAATTGGTATCTCACCATTAAGCAGGGCTTCTATCTTTGCCTCATCCTTATCAACACAGTGCACATCATTTCCAGAATCAGCAAAGCAGGCACCTGCAACGAGACCGACATATCCTGACCCAACTATCGCTATTTCCACATGAACTCCTATCCCTTGCTCATCAACTGCCGCTAGACTAGCGCACAGGGGAGAAAAACTAAACCCTTTAACCCTTAGAGAACAAAGGAAATTCCGCCAAAAACCCGAGCTCTTGTCGCGTGAGATTGAAGCTCAATACGCGTTTCGGTTCCTGAAGCCTCGGAAGATGGTGAGAAAGAGAATTTTTAGGTCAAGGAGGAGTGACCAGTTCTCGATGTAGTACAGATCACACTCTATTCGCTTATCGATAGAGGTATCACCTCGCCAGCCATTGATTTGCGCCCATCCAGTAATACCCGCCGGCACCTTATGTCTTAACATATATCGAGGAATATGCCTCCGAAACTCTTTGATAAATACAGGCCGCTCCGGTCGAGGACCGACCATCGACATATCCCCACGAATAACGTTGACTAACTGCGGAAGCTCATCAAGACTCCACTTACGAAGCAAACCTCCGATTACTGTCACCCGACTATCCCCCTCTTTCGTCCAGCCAGGCCCTTGCTCCTCCGCGTCCGTTCGCATTGTTCGAAACTTCAAGATTGAAAAATGAGACCCATCCACGCTCACTCGTTCTTGCTGGAAAAAGATTGGTCCCCGAGAAGTAACTTTCACAAGAATTGCCAATACGAGCAAAATCGGAGAAAAGAGAACAAGCAGCAGGGAACCGAGTAAAACATCAAGAGATCTCTTCGCAACAAGATTGATTCCCTCGAGTTGGGTAGAACGAAGATTGATGACAGGGAGCCCCTCAAACTCTTCAATTTCTCCGCCAAGTGTCACAAATTGATAAATATCAGGAACAATCTTTACGTCCACCAATGAGTCTCCAATCTGCTCCATGACACCTGGGAGAAGAGCATTGTCCTCCAAAGGTAAGCAGACCATCACCTGATCAATATCCAGTTTCTGAATAAGTGGTGCCACATCATCATAGCCACCTAGTATTGGAACTCCTTTTGGTCCACGTGACTCTTCACCAGTCTTTGATAAACATCCCACAAGTTGAAACCCAAGCTCCCGATGTAAGCGCAGTCTTGTCGCTATATCCCCTGCCACATTACCCGCTCCTACAATCAGTAAGTAACGCAAATTATAGCCGCGACGACGAGCCTCTCTTAACAGAAAGCGAACAAAAGAACGTTGGAGGACAGTAGCAACCGTGGCTAAAACGCCAAAGTAAACGAAAACCAGACGCGAATATGGCACACTCTTTTCGCGGAGAAGGTAGGTAAAGGAAAGTAAGAGTAAAATCGATAACGCATTGGCATTCAGCAAAAGCCAAATCTCACGAATTCGACGCACCCCTCGCATTGGTCGATAAAGACCCATGCGTCGAAAGACAAAGGCCCATATCACCCAAATGAAAAGCAACATCATGAGGTAGCTGCCGAAATCGGGCACACCCTTATCTACTGGAATAACTCCCGATTCAAATCGAAGCCAGTAGGATAAAATCCACGCCACGGTAATCGCTATAAGGTCGGTACCGAGAAACAAGATTTCAAAGAGTTGTCGTTTCTGCTTCAACATCTGTTCAATACCTTTCTGATAGGGGCTTCAATCTGTTGGACATCACTTGTTGAATCCGCTCTTGTCATTGCTTGCTCTTCATCACATTGCTCAAAAGCTTCAGGGGCTGCTATTCCCTTCTTTTTGAGTAACTCAATCCATCCCTGTTGAAAAGCTGTAAGGGAGAATTTGCGTCCATGATGAATGGCTGTTTCAGCCTTACACTCTCCTTCAATCGAAATAAATTGCCTCAGAGCACTCACAAGAAGTCTTGGATACTCTGATTCCTCTAATCGCTGACCATGCTCCCGAATTGGAAAAAACACTCCTGCATGAACCGTAGAGTTCCAAGCCTCACCAAGCCACCATCTCCAACCCGGGATGGTCTCGCGCGTTGCTCCATGATACCCAGCAATTACAGGAGTTCCACTCAAAAGAGCCTCTATAGGTATAATCCCAAAGTCTTCCTTCGCGGGAAAAATCAACGCCCGAGCCTTCTGATATAACTCCCCAAGTTCACAATCTGTAACTGCACCGAGAAAGGAGACATTGTCACCCGCTTTTCGCTTGAGTTCTTCCTCAAGCGGACCAGAACCAACACACCAGAGCGGTAACTGCAACTCATTAAATGCTTCAATAATATGCTCTACCCCTTTGTATGGCACGAATGCACCGGCATAAAGGAATGGCCGCTGCTTCAGGTCTTGCATCGGTACCGATGTTTCCCATTTATTCATAACCGGCGGATATAAAACATCTGCTTTTCTCGAATAGAACTTTCTTATACGAGCTGCAATGAATCGACTAATACCAACAAAATGATCAACTTGAGACGCACCACGCCTGTCCCACCCCCTTAACAGTGCAATGAACGGTGCACAGAGGATTGAAATCGTCCGTCCAAGGTAAAAGGGCGCCATGTCCCAGATATAACGCATTGGGGTGAAACAGAAGCAAACATGGCAGCCAACGTTTTTATACGAAGCATTTTTTGCAATCGCATGGCTTAACGAAATTACGAGGTCGTAGTCTTGGACTTTGATAGAACGCGCCAACAGTGGAAATAAAGGGAGGAAGAGTCGATAGCGCTTTCGAAGGCGTGGAAATCTCTGCAACCACGATGTGCCACGTACTCGTCTATCAATTTCAGGAGTTGTTACACCTGGCTCATGCACCAGAGTATAAATATCAGCGTCCGGATACATCGAAAGGAACTCGGCAAGACACCGCTCCCCGCCTCTCATTCCAGTGATCCAATCATGTACCAGCGCTACTCTCATATCGGCTTAAACCATTACGTTGAATGTCATGGAAGTGGCTTCGTGACATTCATGGCGAATCTCCTATGCTACCTCTCGCTCTTCTAACACGATTTCTGAATTTGATTTATCATCTCGTTGCGAAACACATTCTGCATAGTGTGTGACGAGTTTATCTCCAATACGAATAGGATTTACTCGTTCCGCAAAATCTCTCCTCCAGTGACTAAGAACACCTTCGAGGTCGGCTCTTTCCGGACTCTCCTCATCAGCCATGAACTGCTCGATTGCTCCTATGAGGCTATCAAGTGAGAAATCATCGCATACGGTATCTTGCGGTGAGAGATTCTCCAACACCGCTGGAACCGGGCGTGAAATTACTGGTGTCCCTACCGATTGCGCTTCAATAACTGGCAGACAGTATCCCTCGCGAAAAGATGGAACAATCAGCGCTCGAGCCTGTTTGTAGAGTTGTCGAAGCTCGCCCTGTGAGACCGCTCCCAAAAGACGCACATCCCTTAATTCATCTGCGGAGCGCAAGAGCTGTTCTACCTTAATCAGATTCTCAGTGCCCTGCCCCACCAACACAAGTTGTGGGCGCTTTTTCTTGGATTTCTCCGCGCGCAATTCCAGGGTCTTAAAGGTCTGCAATAAATCCTCAACCCCCTTATGCGGCTTAACAGTAGAGAGCACACTCAGAAAGTACGGAGTTGTCAGACCAAAACGTGAGCGCAAGAGATCTGGCTGATTCTTTAGCTCCTGAAATGTGGGCGAGAGCGCATTTGGAATGACGACCGCCTTTCGCTTTACCCTCGGATGAAAGGCACAGAGTCGAAGGACATCATCTCGGGTTGCCCGACTAACGCACACGAGACTCTTCGCGCGCATTGCCGACGAATAGAGAAGAGGTGCCGAAAGGAATGGGTACGATGCTTTCTCAGGGTGTCGAATGTGAATCAGATCGTGGACTGTCACGACACACGGGCAAGATATACCGAAGGGCAACAAATAATTAGGAGTATGAAAGAGGTCAAAGCCGCTCCAGTCGAGTTCAAACTGAAGGGTAAATAATTCCGAGAAAGAAAATGGCCTCGCCTTCACCGTCAAGACGGTGAAATCTTTTGGCCACTGAATGCCCATACCACCGAAAGAATCGAAGAATTTGTCGGGATCAGCATCGTTAACAAGAACGGTGAGGCGCACGTCATGGTGCAGCAATCCGAATATTGCGTTTCGGATATAGACCCCGATGCCCCCGTCTTGGTATTTACGAGCATCAAAGCAAATATGAAGCGGTCTCCTTCGCGTCATTCCATTAACCCACTGTTGGTTTTTACTAAATCGTCAGTTCGTCAGGCTTTCCAATGGAAGTGAACTCTCCCCTCGCGACCTGAATCGCCTTAACCGTCGGACGTGATAAATCGGCTTCTCCTGGGACTCATGATAGGTGCGGGTAAGCACTTCTGCCAGCAATCCAAAAGCGAGAAATTGCACCCCTAAAATCAACAACAAGATCCCCAGAAGCAGGATTGGACGGTTCCCCAAAGGCACATGAAACAGAAACTTCTGGATAGTAATCAGTGCGAGAATAACACCACCCGTCAACCCAGAGAGCAATCCGATTGAACCGAATAAGTGTATCGGACGCTTCGCAAATCCCAATAAAAACTTCACGGTAAGTAAGTCAAGAATAACTCGTATCGTTCGAGAGATTCCATACTTTGACGAACCATGAATTCGAGGTCGATGATTCACGGGCACTTCGGCAATCTTAGCTCCGAACTCAGCAGCCAGCGCTGGAATAAAGCGATGCATCTCCCCGTATAACTTAATACTCTTCGCTACATCACTCCTCATAACTTTCAAGGAACATCCATAGTCATGAAGGGAAACGCCCGTTGCCCACGATATGATACGATTCGCTATCCTACTGGGAAGCTTTCGGCTGATGAACGCATCCTGTCGATTTTTTCTCCATCCCGCTACGAGATCATATCCTTCATCTATTTTCTCAATCATCTTTCCGATTTCAGCGGGATCATTCTGCAAATCACCATCCATCGGCACCACAAATTCATATCGGGCGTGCTCAAAGCCTGCTGCCATCGCGGCGGTTTGTCCAAAGTTCCTTCGGAACTCAATGAGAACTACATTTCCATTGTTTTGAGCTGCTTCGGTCAGAATTTCAGGGGTACCATCTGAAGATCCATCATCAATAAATATGATTTCATACGGCTCCTGCAGGGGCGAAAGCACTGATATGAGCTCCTCAAGACACAGAGCTATGTTCTCAGATTCGTTATAAACTGGAACGACAACGGAAATTCCACGCATGGCATCTACTCCTTAAGGCCTGCTCAATGAATGCGACGACCTTGTTCTCATGCGACAGTATGCCCGTTCGTGAGATCCTAGCCAACCAGACATAAAAGAAATACGCTCTGTTGCAAAATTTACTCTTCTAATTCAGCACTTTAGCGCATAGCTGCTCGTAAGCGTCCGTGATCGTATCCCAGTTGAATAACTCACTGGCTCTACGCTTGGCCTCTTTACCAAAAGCGCTAACGCGTTCAGGAGAGCTGGCCAGATAGTGCATCAAGTCCGCTAAGCGCTTAAAATCATTCTTCGGATAGTAGAGACCCGCCCCGCCGAGAACCTCAAAGTGTTCCGGGACACCATTCGCCAGAATAGCACTTCCATAAGCCATCGCTTCAATCAGGGCAGGATGAGTACCACCCACCTCAGTCGCCTGTACGTACAACAGACAGTTATTTTGCAGCGCTCGATACGCATCTCCAAACTGATACCCCGTAAAGACAACTCGCGGACCAGCCGCTGATTTCACTCTTTCGATATACTCCGCCGCGTACGGGGCATCTCCCACGACTACGAGCGGTATCTCCACTCCTGAAGCTTCATAGGCTTGAACGACCCCAAGTGCATTATTTTCTGGCTCAAGACGGCTCACATACAAAATATAATTCTTTGGCAGCAAGCAAAACTCTTCAAGGATATCACTATTCTCTGCTGGAAGACCCTTGGCACCGTACGCAATCCGCTCTACAGAAAAACCATAGTGCGTTGCATAATAATCCCCTATCGAATAGGCATCAGCGACAACCTTCGAGCCAAACAACAACGAGCTGACCTCTCCCAGCCGATACCACCACCTTCCAAGGATGCCCCACTTGCTCCGCTTCCGCTCAATGCCATCAACATTAATAATCACTGGCATTCCGAAAAGTCGGGCGATAGAAGCAAAGACACTATTTGCGGCATTGCAAAGGACAATGACATCAACTCGAAAAAATATGAGGTAGATAAATGCCGTTAAAGAACTCAAAGGAGTTTCGGCATGTTTTCCAAACCAGGTCCACGTATTAACCCGCTTCACTCCATCAACATCACGAACTCGTTCATATGGGAAACATCTCGTACGGCCAAAGACGGTCACTTCATGACCCCGACCAACCAAACGCTTTGAGAGTTCTTCAGCGAAGGTTTCGAAGCCTCCGTAACGACCTGGTATCCCTCGAGTCCCAAGAATTGCTATCTTCACGAAATCCCTTTGTATCGGCTCAATGAGCCCTTTGCGAGTAAAATAAGCAACTAGAGCTCCCTTATCAACACCCCTTACCCCCTCTTGAATGAATTCTCTGGCAACAATGCGAGAAATTCGCTACGATTTTCGAGGGGTGCGCGTTGCTATGACAGGTTCCTCAAGCAAAGGGAAAACACCAAGTTCTAGGGGTCGTAAGACCCGAGCCCCAGAGCTTGCTACTCCAGCGCTCGCTTCTGATGGGCAGCCCAATTCTCTTCCCGAGCACAGTCCTGCTGGTTCTCTTCCTGAGCAAAGTCCTGCTGGTTCTTTTCCTGAGCAAAGTCCTGCTGGGAAAAACCCTACTGGAGAGAAGAACTCCACTGTAGAGAAGAACCATTCGTTGATAGGTGCGTCTTCACGCCCAACTCGCCATACCAGTCATTCAATTTCTGAAAGCGCGATAACCGAAGGCTCGGTGAAGGCGGATAGTGCTCCAAAATCCATCTCAAAGCTCCCTCATACTCAGCCCACACCATCCAAGCAGTCTCTGTCAAAAAGATTGAAATCGCCAAAACAGACCGCCCCTTTGACCAAAGAGCACTTCAGGCTCACACAACAAGACTCTACTCTCGCTCCGAGCACTGCAAGCCAAGCTCTTTCAAGTGAGAGAAAGGAAGAAATTTCATCCACAGGCCCCCCTGTTATTTCTTCTCGCTCGAGTGGCTCTAAAAAATTCATTTCTCGAGCGAGAGATAGGGAGACCTTAAGAGAATTATCCCGTGGCTATACAAAAACGCGCTCACATCTCGGACAAGTACCATTTTCAGCCTTACAACTCGCCATTCAAACCGCTCGCAAAACGGGCTCTTCCGTTCCTTCCCCAATGTTTCACTTGCCAGAGATTCTCTCCTACTGTCTTTCTTCAGACCTCTCAACGCTACTCCATTGCTCTGGTGATACCGAGGCAATCTTACGTATTCCAGAACAACAACTCAGAACTCAGGGCGGGCTACTCCTTCGCCATGTGCATTTTGATGATCGCTTCCGTGTTTTAAATACCTTAGAAGAAACTCTTCTTTCTGGGACCCCGAAAGTTTTTGCCTACCGATGGACCCCCCCAGATCCCGACACATCTCAGCTCTTAATTAATCACTGTGTTGCCAGCCAATCCGACATAGGAGAAGTCCTCACTGGTACGATTTTTAGGGTGTCTCCTGAACTCCAAGATGAACTAAACCTCCTGTTAGAAAAAAACATAAATTTCAACAACACATTCAATGACTCTAAGGAGGAATCACTTGGCCCCATCATAAACTCGCTGTTGCTCGGAGACGACTTAAGACCTATTTTAGGTCAAACAAGAAACGGCCCCGCTCACGCCCTATTGCATCACATGAAACGGGTAAATGCGCTCTCATCTGAAGCACAGAGCCTGGAATCAGAACCCAACCGGGGAGTACCCTTCCTCCCAGAAGAGCGAGAGAGAGTCCTCTTCCGACAACTCGCGGACCGCGTCTCACGCAACCGAACATCAGCTACAGACACTCCGCCATCGGCAAAGGAGCACCTATTTTTCCGCGACAAAGTCTATCTCGCCTCATTAGAACGAATCGTTGAAAAGACCTTTTCTCCTCACTTTTTATTTACACTTAGAGATATCACCGCCAACTTCCTCAACTCGCACGAACTGAAAAGTTTACGATACTTGCGTGATTCATTGAGCACCGCCAAAACCTCTCTAGCAGACATAGAAAGAGACGTAGAAAGAATTCTCGCTTCACCTCTTTTAAGTTCTCAGCTAAGGATTGAAATGACCGACTTAAAGGAGGATATCTCGGCATCATTAAGCAATTTAACTCGTCAGGTGCTTACTCCATTTGTATCTGGTCAGGATCTCTTGCTGGAGAGTTTAGGCACGCTTTCGGGCGAGATCGGATGTGAAGTCGAACTCAAAGTCCAAGTAAAGCAACGTTCAATGTACATTTGGCGAAGTATTGCTGATGTTCTGATTGCGTATTTACAGAATATCAGTAAAGAACTCCTCCCCCTCGCAAATAAATCAACACAAACTGAAATCATCCTCAGTAGTATTAGCGGGAATGATATCCAACTTCAATTTTCATTTACCGTTATTGGCAGTTCGGAACAGGCTCTCAATCAGCTCATGCAAACAATCGAGAGTTCACAAGAAAGAGATGCTCTTCATCCTGCACTTGCTCAGGAACTGGAACTCGTTCACGAAGAGGGCCAAAAGAACACAGCCAAAACGAGTAAAAACACTTATATCGTTAGAATGAATATCACCGCCATCGGAGCTATACATCCGAGAGGAACATCCCACGAGTAGTCCTCCACAAGTGGTTTCAGTGGGCGCCAAGAAAGTCAGAAGAACACGCCAATTTGAGGTAAAATAAAGATGTTGGTTGTTCTTTTATGCCAATAAAACGCTAAGGCATTAGAATTGCTCTACTTTACCAGCGATAGTCGAAGCAATTCTTTCGTAAAGTTTTAGCACATTATAAAAATATCTCCCATAACAATTTATGAGATAAGCCGCTGATTTTATGGTAAACTTTCGTAGTTTTCTCATTTTTAGAAGCGAACAAGCGCGTGAGGCTGACTTGTGAGTGGAGAAGGAGAGTTTTATGCGTAAGACTCTCCATCTGCTAGGCGAAAAAGAATTAGGTTATGCTCCAGTTACTTGAAATAGCCCTTCTTCAAGGTGCTCAGGTCTTCTTCGGACTCCCATGGCTCACGAGTGTCGTTGTGTTCGGTGTGCCTGCCGCATATCTTCTCATTAAGCAAACGAGTAACCAAGACAACTATCTTTGGGGAATTGGGGCCGCTCCGTTAATGCTTCTTATCGGACTCCATGTAGGCGCCAGTGGATGGACAATCTCTGAAATTGACTTACTCATTCGAACGATTCGGACACCCCATCCGCAGCCCCCAATTCCTCTGCTCGAACCACTCTTCTCATTGCTCGTAGCACCAGCTTCTCACCGGTTTGTATACGAAGAAATCTTTATAGTACTCCTATCAGGGTACCTCGTTTCCCTGGTCCTCTGTTCACTCAAAGAATACAAGTATACTGGTTCTGTTCTTGGCGATTTCTCTGTTTCTAGTCTTCTCCAAAATAACAACCGCCGACCGAAAAGGTCTGAGTCAAATGAGCTCGGTTCAGCAGATCTCGCGACCAGAGATGACATACTACGCTGGACAAAAGAACGCACCGACCACACACACTTCCCTCCGTACACGAAGTTAAATGTCTATGATCTTCAAGGAAGCGATGGTATTTCGCTGAAAAAAGGCCACATCATGATACCTCAAGGGGAGCGGAACCGACACATGCTCATGGTTGCCAAGACTGGTGGTGGTAAAACAACAAAGTTTATTCTTCCAATTCTCTATGATGATTGTCTATGCCCACACCGGTCAACCATCGTACTCGATTCCAAGCCAGAAATGTGGTCAAAGCTCGCGAACTTCACCCGCAAGTATAACCCAGAGAAAGAACTGGTTCTGTTCAATCCTCTTGATACCGTGAGAAGTCTGAGTTGGAACATCCTCTCAAAGATTGACGATGATACGGATGCGAAGTTAATTGCAAACACTATTATCTCGGCAACCGATCAACCAAACGCAAAGTCCGACAGCCCCTTTTTCCGCAATAATGCGCTAGCTATCCTGAACGCGATCATGGTCGGGCTCCTGAACGATCCTGAAGATACGATGTCCATGCCACGTATTCACGAGCTGGTCCAATCAGGTATGAAAG
>Ga0075480_10000567_pt1 | contig 22375 bp, 14 predicted proteins | sample DEB08_DNA_7_FD_81590 | JGI IMG/M metagenome (GOLD analysis project Ga0075480, IMG submission 81590) | Aqueous microbial communities from the Delaware River and Bay under freshwater to marine salinity gradient to study organic matter... | ecosystem: Environmental > Aquatic > Marine > Coastal ... | reverse complement strand
CAGGAAGAGCATTAGTAAATAATCCAGGAGTTATTTTATATACAGCTGGTGCTATTAAAGATGACCGGGGTGAGAAACCATATATTTTGGTAGATGGTGGTATGTCTGATAATCCAAGGCCTGCTCTTTATGGAAGTGAACATAAGCTCTTTAATATCTCTGGTGGCAAAACTGGAGAAGACGTAGTGCATGCAGTCTCTGGTAGACACTGTGAAAGTGGAGATTTATTAGTAAAAGATGCGATGTTGCCAAGTGATACTAAGTCAGGAGATATTTTAATGTCTACTTCTACTGGTGCGTATACCTTTGCTATGGCTAGTAACTATAACCGAGTACCTAAATCCGGAGTAGTGGCAGTAACCAGTAGTGGTGTAGTTGAGTTAGTCAATAGGCAGAGTTTTCAAGACACATTTATTAACGACCTTTAGAAGAGAGATACATGAGTAGTTTTGGAAATAAAAAATCTTCAATAAGTAGTACATCGATCTCAAAAAATACGGGCGGTGGATATGTTGGAAAAGGATGTCATGGGAAGTACAAAACCCCTTCTGGTAATTTAAAAGATTGTAAAAATGAAATACATGGTTATAAATTTCAAAGAGGGCGAATGGGAACAAGTAAGAGGATAAATTATTGCGAAGAACACTTTAATAAATTTAAACCTAAAAATTTGGAGAAAAATCCTCTGTGGTTCCTAATTAAAAACAATAAAAAGAATCAAATCTTAGTTTGTCAAAAAGAATCTTGTTACTCAAAGGGCTATGAAAAAATTGACGAGCTATCTTATTGTCTAAAGCATTACAATCAACTAATTGCAAACATATAATTAACGTATGAATGTAAATTCCGGAAAAAAAGCAAACTGGACTGGTAAGAATTTCGAAAATTTTGTTTATGATAATTTAATTAGAATGGGTTTTAAATTCATAGACAACAAAGATTTAAGACATAGTGATAAAAGGCTACTTCCATATCCGCCCTTATTCCAAGAACATTCAACTAGATGGTTCACAACTCAATTCTACCTAGCAGACACCATTTATGGAACTAAGTGGAAAGTTGACTTTCTTTTGCATGATGTTGTTTCAAATAACTATTTAATAATTGAATGTAAGTGGCAACAATCACCCGGTTCTGTTGATGAAAAATATCCTTATTTAGTTGCAAATATTAAAAGCCAAAGCCCTTACCCAGCAATTATTTTACTTGATGGTGATGGTTACAAACCAAATGCTAAAAAATGGTTAAAAACTCAAATAGATGAAAAATTAATTGGTGTCTTTAGCATGTCAGAGTTTTTTATTTGGTTTAAAAATCAAAGCCTTTTTGAAATAAACTAATTTATTTTTTGTAATTTCAAGTTATTAATTGGAAATGTTGCGAGAAGAAGTTCTTCAGTATTTCCTCTACCAGTATTTTTTGCACTAATTGTTTTTGTTATGTTAACTTTGTAAGCATTCAGCCGTTTATTTTTTTTATTTTTATCAACAAATAATTCAAGCGACATATTGTTGTAGTTATTAGTAAAAATTACGTTATTGTTTTTATTATTCATCAATTTTGATAAATCATCACTTAGCTTTATGTGGGAGTGTTTATTGAATCCTTCAATGCTGTAGTCAGTAAAATTAGCTGTTTTTGAATTAGGAATATAAGGGGGATCTAAAAAAATTAGATTATTTTTTGGTTTTCTACCTCTTCCTTTAAAAGGTTTTACATTACTATAATCATCACAAGTGAAATTTACTTTTGATAAAGCATCTCCTACTGCTTCTAGATTGTCTTCATCAAAGAGTTTCTTTTCTACTGGACTGCCCATTGGGATGTTAAATCTACCTTTAGAATTAACTCTATACATTCCATTGAAACCAAGTTTATTCAGTGCAAGAAATTGTGCTGCAAGCTTTGCCTCTGATTCAGAACTATTTTCTTTATCTTCTTCAACAAAACACTCCCACCTATCATTGAAACTCTCTCTAAACTTGATGTACTGCTCTTTTCTTTTTTCGGTGTCTGTATTTAGATTATTAAACTTCGTTTCAATCTTTTTTGCTTCTTTTTTAAGGATTTTTCTAGCATCCTTATTAGAGATGATATTGTAAAAACTTACAACTTGAGGAACGACATCATTCAAGTAAGCATTTTTTATCAATCCTTGACTGAATAAAGAGAAAAATATTGCTCCCCCTCCAAAAAATGGTTCATAATAAGTAAAGGGATAACTTATTGTTTTCGCAGCAGATAGAATAATATCGTCTATTTTTCTTTTACCGCCAACCCACTTAAGAACTGGAGCAATTTTATTTTGAGAATTTTCCATTATCAATATTTTAAATATTAATAATGACAAAAAGATTGTATATTATCTAAATTTAAAAACTTGTCACTAGTAAATATCGATGAAAAGAAATTTATCAATTTTAGTATTAATGTTAGCTTTTTTGAGCACGAGTTTTCTTGTACCTGTATTTGCAGATGAAAAGCAAGAAGATCGTTCAACAAGTGTTGTTGTACTTGTTGACTTTTCTGGTTCAATAACTGAAGACCCTAGATACCCTGAAGCTGAGAAAAAGGCATTAGAAAACTTAGTAAATGTTGATTGGCCATTAGATTCAAAAATTGCCATTCTTGCATTCGGTGCTTCAGATAGTAGAAACGGAGGCCTTCCGTCAACATTCCCTATGTGTCCTGATGGGGCAAATATTTTAAGAAGTGTACAAAACATAGAAAATTGGATTGATCAATGTACATCTATTATTGGAACTAATCCAGTGGGACCCAATACTGATCATAATAAAGCAATTGGCAGAGCACTAGAACTTCTTATAGGGACAGATAACAGTTCATCGTCAAAATTTGTTTTGTTAATGACTGATGGAAAATTAGATGTAGACAACTTTAACCCAGTAAATCCTGATTACTCAGGATCAAGTGAAGAAAGAGATGAACAAGCTATAGAGGAATTATTTACTGAAGTATTGCCTCTTGCTCGAGAGAATGGCATACAAATTTGGCCAGTAGGGTTTGGTGATGTAAATAGAATTGAGTTGAATGGATACGCCCCTGAAGGTGGTCAACCTGGACCAGATTCTTGTCAAAGAGAAATCCCTAGGGCTGTCATTGCAGAGCCTGAGGACCTGCCTTATGAAATTAATAAAATAATTAGACAAGTTACTTGTCTTGGAGAATATTTACAAGGTGAAAATGTAGAAATAGTACTTCCAGACTTTGCTGATGAAGCAACTATTAATGTTAAACATCAAGAAGGGGAGACATTTAAAATTCAGGGACCTAATGGAGAAGAGATAGAAGGTGGGGGTAAAGGTACAGAATCTACTGTTCAAATAGACAATCCAGAGGGAGGTAATTGGCAAATTATTTCTGATAACCCAGTTACTGCTGGTTATTGGTGGGAGAGTTCGTTTAAGCCTCAAATCTCTTGTCCAGAAGACAGCAATATAGTTGAAATTTCAATAGTGCCTTCAAATAATGATTCTACATCAACAGCACTGAGTCCTTTATTTAATTTAGATTTAATAATTGATGGAAAAAAGGAAACTACACAGCTCGAGTTAGGTGAAGTAACGACAGTTCAAATTGAAGAAGACTCAGTCGATATTCTTGCTGATGCATCAGTTTTAACAATTGATCAACCAGGAATACTGTCTTTTGAATCCATCCAAACTGACTGTTCAAATTTATTAACGGTGGAGATTACTGAACCAGAAATAATTATTGAATCTGAAGTAGAGGAAGAAGCTGTATTTTTAGATTGTGAACTTACGCCAGATTTAGAGGAGTGTAAAGAAGCCTTCCCAATTCCATGGTGGTTAATAATACTGTTGTTAGCTACTTTAAGCTATTTATTATGGCTTTATCTTAAAAGTAGAAAACTCCGAGAAGGCACCTTTGTAATCTACGATTCAAATGGCGAGCAAGGTCGAGTAAGAGTAAGAAAGAATACAAAATCTTTATCATTCAATATCGATCAAAATGCTGAACTTGGTTCGAAAGTTGTTAAAAGTAATCCTGAAGAATATGGAACTTATGAAATTAACAAAGGCAGAAGAGGAGTAGATTTTATTATTGATGGACCTACTGGTAGTGGATTAGCTACTCAACGCCAACTAAGTTCTGGTGATGAGATTGAACTTGAAGATGGCTACAGGCTTACTTTTGAAGATGGAAAAAATAGAAAACCGATCATTGTGGATACAGATAACCCTTTTGAAGATAATCAAACGAACTTTTTCGACTCAGAGGACAAGCCTTCTGATGAAGAGGTGGGAGATAACCCTTTTGAATAAAACAATCAAACTTTTCAAAAACTTGTCACTAGTAATAGTTGTGAATACGAAAGGAATAAATTAAATGAGCGTAACTCACAGAATTTTATATGTAGGTATTGGTGGAACAGGAGTCCATGTCGGTAAAGAGTTTGAATTAGCTTTAAGAAGAGATCTTTGCGGACCAGACGGACGATCTTTAATTAGAAAAGGTGGTCCATTCAAATCTTTAAAGCCTTATCAATTACCTGAATATATTCAGTCACTTTACTTTGATTTTGATGATGATGCAGAACAAATACTTCAAAAAGGGACTGATCTCAATGTCGAACTATTAAGAAACAATTCGACAGTTATAAAAAGTATTCATGCCAACGGAGCTACAAGCTATAGAGTAGCTGCAGAAATGTTGAGAGCAGATAAAGAAACTTCTCAGTTAACAAAAGATTGGCTTCCTGAAAAAAATAACGAACCACAAGTTGCTCCTTTATCTGATGGGGCTGGCCAATATCCTACTGTTGGAAAAGCTGCTCTAACGCTAGCTCTAAAAAGATCTGGTAATGAACTTAAAGCAGAAATCGATCGTGCTATTAGCAAGTTAGTACTTGCTGGTGGAATGCTACAAGCTGTAAAAAACCCAGCACATAAACCAAAGGTACTTTGTTATGTTGGTTTTTCTGTTGCTGGTGGTACAGGAACTGGTATATTTTATGACATTATTCATTTAATTGAAAATAGACTCAACAACATCCTAGATAATGTTGAAATCAAAATCTTTCCCCTAGCTTTGATGCCTTCTGCATTTATTGACAACTGGAAAATGCAAAATGTTAAAGCTGGAAAAGCAAACGCTGCAATAGCCCTTAAAGATATTGCTCAACTAGTTGAACATCAACAAAAAGATGATCAGCCAGAAGACTTCAAAGTTAATTATCCAGAACCATTTGGCGTTATAAGAATGACACCCGCTACAATCCCAACTGCTTTTGTATTTAGTAAACCTGCTTCAGTACAACAGGATGATATGTATAAGTCTATGGCTTCATTCATAATGTCTCAGGTTACTACCGGAGAAGAAAATAGTAATGTAAACCAAGATAAGTCTTTAGATAATAAAAAGACTGAGATGTCCATCTTCTCAAAATTGATTAATGATGCCTCTGAAACTGCGAGAGTAAATCAGCATGGACCAGGTTTAAATCCCTTATCACCTGCGATTTCTGGTTCTCTTTCTATACCTATTGAAAATATTGCAGACTTAGTGGCTAAAAAGTTGATTTCTGAGAGCATAAAGGAAAGTAATAATTCAACCTTTATTCAATCAGAAAACAATGCTAAGGAAATGGGAGAAGTTCTTAACAATATGGACGTAGGGTTTATTATAGATCCAGTACCGAACAAACCCCAACAATTAACTGACGAGGAAGAAGGAATAGTTCAAAGCAGAGGAAAAGAACTTTCAAAAAACATCTCTTATTTTAAAACACAGCTTTATAGGTGGGTAAATAGTTTTGATACCCATGCTAGAAAAGAAATAAGTGAAGCTGATATGGACTGGAATCAAGAAGTTGTAAGGTTGTTATCTTCCATGCCTCTAAAACGTGTAATGAGAGTATTTCAAGGTACTAACCTAGCTCAAGATCCTCACTCCAAAGAAGGAGTAATCGGAAAGTTAACTCAATTTAGTTCTCAAATTAATAAGTCAACATCTGTTCCTGATACTCCAAAAGTTAAAGGACCTAAACAACTTCAAAGCGGAAGTAATTCAAGAATAAAAACTGAGTATTTAAAACAAATGTTGCCAGATTGGTACAAAAAAGAATTCCGAATTAAATGGCAAGACGCATGGGTGCTGCAAAGATCTAAATGGCAAAATGTAATCGATTCTATCAATGATTCATTTCAAATTTTAAATGCTGGTATAGACTCTTTTATTAGAAATACTGAAGATGATTGGGAGAATTATAGAAATAAACTTGAGAGAGAAAGTGAGCTTGTGTCTGGATTTTTACCACTATCGAGTGGTAATTTAGATTCACTTAAAGAAGACCTATTACGAAGCTTAATGAATACACCTTCAAACGAAAAAACTCCATCAGCTTTTGATACACTTTTAAATATTCTTCCAAATAACGTTTGGCAAGAAGCGTGGAAGGAATTTTCAAAGAAATCAACCGAAGATATTAATGAAGCATCTCAGGAATTTTTAAACTACGTAAAAATTGAATTAAAGAATAAAGTATTAGATGAACTTCAAGAAACTTCAACTGATGGAAGCTCTTTACTACCTAACTTAAAAAATTTATTATCACGTGCTTCAAGATCAAGTGTTAATACACCTTCAGATCAAATTAAATTACTACACTCAGAGCTTGGAAGGATTATCCCCTTAGACGCTCTTCCAGACGAAGGTGCTGGTAAGCCAAAATATACTATTTGGATTAACTACCCATTTTTGGAAAAAGATGAACAGGTAGAACAATACTTGATCAATGCAATTACTTCTGATTGGCCAATACAAGATGAAATTAAAGACAAGATCGCATGCTATCCAGTAGGTGGCGACAGTATATTTATATCAATTTATAACCATGCGAATGGCCTTCTGAACTTACAAGAGCCACGCCAGTTGATTAAAGAAATGTATGAACTTAAAAATACTCCAGAAGGTAGAGAGCTTTTATGGAGACAAAGGCTTTCAAAAGAGGGAATTTATGACCTAGCTTCCCAAAGAGACTATATAAAAGCAATTCAATACTTTTTAGTTGCTGCATGGAACGATCAAGTTGAAATATTAGAAGGCACAACAATTCATAATGCGAAAAAAGTATGCATTCACCTTCCTAATAACAACAATAAGATTGAATTAGAGCTTAAAAAATTTAAAAATTTTAGTACGTTAAGCGATTTGCCTAGTGCGTTTAAGAATCTGTGGATAAACATGTCTCTTGAAGATTCTTCCAATTGGGATCAATTGTTAAGCCTTATGCCAAATGGTGCTGAAGATGGTGATATTGAATTCCCTTCTTCAAATATCTTTTCCGATATCGTATCTGATATCAATCAAGAGGAAATTATTAAACTTCAAAAGGTCATAAAAGATCAAAATGAAGCTCCAGGGGTTCGTGAGCGAGCAAGGCTAAAGTTAGAATTTTGGGAGATATACTTACCCAAGGCTTTAGACACAACAATTGGCGCTGGAACCTACGATAAGTTAATACAATTGAAAAATGAATTAAAGGTAACGATATAAATCTTGGTTACCAGCAAATTACTATCCAGAAACGAAGAAACAGTAGAGGTTCTTGATTTTAGAAAACAAGAAATTGTAAATATTTTCAAAGACCTACCAGTAGATCAAGCCCTCCTTAAGTTAAAAGAAAATAATGCTGAAGATAATTTTTTAGGAGTCAGCAAACCATTTAAGTTATTAACAATTCCTGGCCAAAATGAAATTGAGTATTTAGTGAAAGGAAATTTCTCAACAAACAACAACTGGTATATTTGGGAAAAGCTTCTTTCTGAATCAAACTTAAATTTAGAAATAATTGTTCTATTAACAGGCGATCTTCCTGAATACAGTATCTCAAGGAATAAGCTATATCTTCCTGAATTTTTGACAGAAAAAAGAATCAGAATTTTATGGGTTTCTTCATACAGAGGAAATTATTGGGGTGCTGAATCACAAAATTATTCAGCAGCATTATTGAAAACTTACGACAATACAGAAAAAGCAAATTTTGAAGCACTTTTGAAGCCATTAACTGTAATAGAGGTGTTTAATACAATTTTCTCAAAGAGTAATCCCGGTGAAATATACAATCCTGGACTGAGACAAGCTGCTTTTGGTGAGGGTTATAAAAAAGAAAGTGTAGACGCATTGCATGAAGCTACACAGCAAATAACTGGCACTGACAATGTTATAAATTCAATTTTATCAGACGCTTTTTCTTTAGAGCTTGACGAAAGTTTTAAGGGAAGACTGAATCCAAAAACACCAAATTTTGAAAAAGGTATATTTTCTTCACTTAATGAAGTAGGCAAACAATCAATTATAATGAGTAGGATTTTTGGACTTACAAACAATCTTATATCAAAAGATCAAATTCCCTCACTTGGAAAAAGATTAGAAAAATCATATAAAGAATATATTGATTCCATATCATCATATCTTTATTCAATCTCAAAAAGTAGAAATAAGGTTCAAAAACTTATTAAATCGATTGATGCTACTGATGGAATCGGTGAGGAAGAGTTCATTGAATTAATGGAAAACGATGTAGACGTTACTGCTAGTAAATCAACAATATCTTTTGATAGAAGGCCAATTAAACTTGCTACACAAATTTACTCTGAAATTCTTCAGGGAATTAAAGACGGACATAATGTTTTAGAGTTCAAGATACTTATTAGAAAATTAATAAAAGAAGCAGATCCAAAAAGTCCAGAAAGAGCAAATAAAGATTTAGAAAAAATATGGGAAAAGTTAGATAAAGATGATGGATTTTTAGTACTAGAAAACACAGAAGAAGAATTTCAAAAATTTGTTACTAAAAAATTTAAAGGTAAATATTTAAGATTTCTTTTAAATTTTCCTTGGACAATTCTTGATAAGAAAAAAATTTTTGGTGTGATTTTAAGCTTAACAACTATTCTACTAACAGTACTTTGGTCAATATCTACTTTTATAGCTGGTGAGCCAGGTGATCCGAGAACCTTACCGTCCTCAGGGTTTGAAAATGTTGACTTATTTATTACCAATCTATTTAGAAACACTAACTGGCTTGATGTGCTTCTGCCTTTACTTTTCTCTACTGTTCTCGTATGGATGTTGTTATTTTTGTGCGCTAAGTACTTAATACAAAGCCTTGAGAGTCTTGGAAGAGAGCTTTTGTTAGATGAAGTTCCAGAAGTGATATTAAACACAAAAACATTTCTATGGAAAACTCTAATAAATGATTGGATTTTGGCAAAAGATAGAAAAGAACTCATTCTTTACCTAGAGTCCATACAAGAGGTTCTTGAAGGGGTGCAAATTCTTTTAAATGAAAAGTATTTGGAAATAAATCACGATAAAGAGACAATATTTCAAAACAGATATCTTGTACCAAACAAAGTTTTAGAGATAAATTTGAACTCTGTATCTGAAAACGGTGTATACAAAGACTTTGAAGGAACAGTGGGAATCTTAAGATCTGATTTAGTTTATCTACTTGAACAATCTTTTGAACAAGAGTGGATGAAGATTAGAGGTGCGGTAGGAAGAAATGATGTACCTAATAGAATAATAGAAAACTTTAAAACTGAACTTGAACACTATGAAAATCGTTTATCTAAAAATTCGATTTTAGATATTAAGGTTGCATTAGATGTTAAAGGGTATGAGCATAGACAAGAGGTAGCCAAAGATTTGTGGGCTGAGGGAGATTACCCAAGAGAGCAAGTTTTGGAACTTATGGAGCTATCTGAAACAACTGAACTAGTACATTTTCTAAACCCCAATGAAGTATCTTTATTGAATAGTCGAGCAGAAGGAATAGTGTTTCTAAGATTTGCACCAATTGTTTTAGATCTACCATCGTATAAAAGTTTTATCAGAACAAAAGAAAGTAAAGTTGCTGGAGTAATTCGTCTTGTACCAATGTCAATTCAGTTAGAATATATTAGGTCAAATACTCAAAGTACTGAAATATTTACAGAACAAGTTGACTCAAGTTATTAGTAGGAAAAGATGGAAAAAATAAAATTTGAACCTTTACTGAAAGAGATTTACAGGCTATCGAAAAAAGTCTCTGCAGATTTACCATTTCACGCAACAGGAATTGAAAAACAACTTCAAGAAACACTTGCCTATGAATTCAGAAAGGCATCCAAGCCAATAGAAGCTGTCAGAGAGTTTTATGCAGAGATATATTACAAAGACTTCCCAATAAAAGACTACAGGCCTGATTTCATGATCTTTCCTGATAAAAATTGGAATTTGGAAAAGACATTAATTGTTGAGACAAAGTTTGGCTCATTAAGGGAATTAGCCTCAGGTAGAGAGGAACTCTTCAGGTATCTTTACTCTGCTCAACAAAGCTCTCTAAAAAAACTTAGAGATTCAGATATGGGAATTTTAATATGGTGGGAGTCTATAGGCACTGACATGCCTCCAGGCGGATCAAAAGCAGATAGAGAGACTTTACTTGATATTGATACTGCTGAATATATACTGGCTGAATTTAAAGTAGTTGTTGAGTTGTGGGTAGTAGAAGACTTAAAAAGAAAAAAGTTTAAAAAAGTTTTTTCTTGTTAGTACCAAAACTAAATAGCAATATATAAAAACTTTTTTTTTATTCAATAATAATTAGTATTTTTATATGAAAATATTTGTTTCGTATTCAAATGATGATATTTCTCATGTCAATTCTTTTAATAAAATTTTTAGTGAATCAAACAAAATTGATTCACTATTTATAGCTTCAGACAAGCATCATGAAGATGAATACAAAAAAATGACTCCAGGGCAAAATTGGAAGAATGAAATAAGTCGAAAGATAGAAGAATCAGATGCAGCCATTTTATTTTTATCAGAGTCATTTTTTACTTCGGAGGAAGTAAAAGATTTTGAGCTACCTTTAATTCGAAAAAAAGAATCAAACAATAAAGAGTACAAAATATTTCCAATACTTGTAAGTGAGTTTGAATCTATAAACAGTTCTGAATCGAAGATGCTTTCCAAACAAGAATTTTTAAACGCACAAGACACAAGCTTATCCAGCTTAAGAGGCAGTAGATATAATTTAGAATTACAAAATATTTCAAAAAGAATAACAGCTAATACTGCAGCAAAGAGAAAGGGTTTTAAAAGGATTTACAGTAATTCAAGACTTTTAATTTTATTTATTTTATTAATGTTTGGTGTAATTTATTTTTACCAACCACCTGACGAACTTGATAATAAATCCCAGACAATACCAGAACAACAGTTAACACCATCTTCTACATCAACAACAAATATAATCTCAACACCATATGTAAACTTCAATACTCTAGGAATTGGAGATTGTGTTAATTTAGATTTTCAAAATACAAATTTTGCTGATTTTAAACCTACCAATGTCTTTTTAAGCAACCCAGTATCTTGCGATCTGGACCATGATGCTGAAATCATAAATAAGTTCTCAGTTTCTAGAATTAATGCGAATGAATTACTTTTTCCAGGGGTCTATTTTGGCGTTTTAGCTGATGAAGATTGCTACCTCATTCCTGATGATGACGACTTTTGTGACGGAGTTTATATCAAGGAGATTATTAGCAATTCTCCTGCTGAAAGAACTTCATTGCAATCAGGGGATATTATTACTTCTGTTAATGGCATATCTACAAATGATTTAAATAAATTTAGTAATTATTTATCTTATATTTCACCAAACCAAAAAACAACATTCACTTACTTCAGGTTTAACCAAGATGGACAAATTAAAGTGTATGACGATGTAATCATTCCAGAAGCAAGAATAAACACCGATGGATTGACTTCTATAATTAATCAAACAACTATTCAATGCGAGAGTGAAGCATCAATTTATCAATCTTTAAACATCAGCTACATTACAGACTATCAAAAAAATCCAAAAAAGGATTCTGTATTTAGAACAGCTGTCTCAAAGCCAATTTTTAACAAAGTAGATATTGAAAAAGATGAGTTTTCTGTAGTATGCGTGTTGTTCATTGCAGAGGGAACAATTGAAGATACGGATACTGATCCAGTTGAATTCACTGATCTGAAAATTCTCAAACATCAGATTTTGTTTGCTCAAGAATTGTACAAAGAGTGGGGTTATTTTAATGTGCCGGATCTTTATTTAAGTTATAACGAGTTTGGTCAAATTGCCAAAAACTTTTTTGAACTTGATACGGGTGACTGCTTTGACATAACAGAACTAAATTTTAGTTTAAACGCAGAGAATACAAATTTCATAACCTTTGAAAACTGTTCATTGCAATATCAAGATGCACAAATTATAGGTAAATTTGAGGTTGAAAAAAAAGATCTTATAGAAAATGAAATATATATATCTAGTAATGAGTTTGTTAATTTTCTAGATGATAAATGTATAGATTTGGCTTTTGAAATCTATAAAGATGAAATCTGGAAAGGCTTTGCTTCAAGATATGTTGATGATTCTGGAATTGTTGTAAAGGGTGAATTTATAAGACCATTTTGGGCTGAAGTAGATGATGAAATTTTTGTAAAATGTTCTTTTAGCTATTCGTTAGGCAAAGGATTAGAACGTTTTCGTAATGTTTTCGATGACAGTCCAATTGATAATGATATTATCAAACTCTCTTACTCCTATTGTCCTAAATATGTTTACACAGGCACTGAATACAATATAAATCAAAACACTATCCCAATGGAAGATGTTAAGGGACTGTCTTGGATAGTTCCTTCATGGAATACTGGTAAATACCCAATAGAAAAATTTACATTTTACACATCTAATGAGAATGTAAATTTTATAGGTTTTGATGATTTAGGTGTGACTTTAGATCCATTAGATAATGACCAGTATTTATTTGAAGGAAATAAAGGATCAGTTCCTTTTTTGTTTGAAATTAGTAACGATTACGAAGGAGAGGTAACTTTTGTAGTTCGAGCTGATGATGTAGGCGGAGGGAATGCTTGGGCTGAGTGTACTACAATTGTTGTTAATAACGCATCATCAAATGAGATTCTTGAAATTAGTGAGTCTGGAAAGATTTCAAATAATTCATGGGATTCTGAGATATCATTTAAAACTTCTACTAAACAGAAGTTAGACGATATTGATTTACCTCTTATCAAAAGTATTACTAATTCAAGAGAGTCAGAAGCAAACTCAATAAAAGTTGAGCTTACAAAGTCTATTAATAAGAACAGTATTAAAAATATATCAGTTAAATATGTGCTTTGTAGGGAGAATGCAGGGTTAAATTGCATTGACAACCATGACTCCGAAGTTAACTTTTTTGAATATTCATATCGTAAATTTAATTTACTAAACGAAGCAGATGTTTTAGCAACTTTAGAAATCCCACTTTATTTTTACTCATGTAAAAACGAATACTCACTTGGTATTGACTATGAATGTTTTGAAGGTGGTGGAGAAATCTTTGGTATTTTAGAGTATATTTTTATTGATTTAGGTTCTCCCTATACATGTAATATTGCTTACAAAGGCTTTACCAAAAATGAAGAATATTTAAGAGAGACTAATCCAGAAAATACCCACATAAAGTTTTATAACGATATTCTTTTTGGTGAAAATCAATCAAATACTGATAAAAGCAATTATTCAGAGGAATTATGCGATTCACTTGAATTCTCTGAACTTCCCTATACAGAGGATAATCTTTTATTTAATTACCATTATTATCCAAATTTTGATTTTTCATCAATATTTACTGGCCAACTCTATGCAGGTACACCAGTTTTTCAAATAAATACTAACGATTAAATATACCTTGATTTTATAAAACTTGTCACTAGTAATTCATATGGAAGAAGAAAATAGTTCATTATGGCCTTATGCAGCAGCTTTTGTCTTGTACAGGATTTATAAATCAAGAAAGAAAAATCCTCATATATATAAGGTTTCAGAAGATGATTTTTATTATTATGAGGAAGAATAAAGTATGACAATATTTAAGCCCGAAATTGGCCCAGGATTCTTTGACGATCTTGGTTCAGAAGATATGTCTGTGCTCAAAGCCTTTAATGAGTTAATTGCAAACTCTATAGACTCATGGATTCAAAAAGGTAAAACCAAAACCTCAAGAGGTCAATTAACAATCAATATCATTCAACAAGATAATGCACTTATTATTACTGACAATGCAGATGGCATGAATAAGCAAGACATGATCAATGCAATGGGTTTTGGAGTAGCACAGAAATCTTCAAGTGATTTTGGAGATGATTTAATGGGTACATATGGTTTTGGATTAAAGGCATCTACTTCTGCTTTAGGGTCTCATTTTGAAGTTATTTCAAAGATGAGTAATAAAAAAATAGTCCATTCGGTAATGCCAATAGGAAAGATGAAAGATGAACAATCATGGCAGTGTGATATTGAAGAAAAAATAAATCCAAAAAGTTTAGTTGATGAAAAATACATCAAATCATTCATAAAGCTTGGCAAAGCCGATTCTGGAACAATGATTTACATAAGTGATTTAAGGAATAATTTAGAAGTACAATTTTTAAATCAGGGATATTTGATAAACGAACTTGGAATTGCATGGCAGTTCTTTATTTCTGAAAATGATTTTGGTAAACCAGTTAAAATTTTCTTAAACAATGAACAAGTAAAAACTCCAGAAAAAGGATACGACCAAGGCGGTCAGATTGCTAATACTCAAATAGATTTTGAGTTTCCAGTTTATTTTGAAACTAAAAAAGGCAATAAAACAGTTGATCATGAAGAATGGGTTAGTGGCTCAATTTGGGTTAACAATGTTGGTGGTCAGGTAGACGCAGGTGGCTTTAACGTTTATAGAAAAGGACAGCTCGTTCAACGTCACGACAATACTATTTTTAGAGTTTTGGCTGAGAATGCAAGAGTAGAAGGAGAATTACATTTAGATTTTGTGCCAGCGAATCAAAGAAAAACATACTTTAATAAAGAACACCCGGGATTTAAAGAAGTAGAGAGATTCCTCAAAACATTTGTTCCAAACAAGGCAGTTCATTCGTCAACACTTAACAGAGCAGTTCTTGCAGACACAGTATTATTAAACAATTGGATTGTAGATAAATGGTATGGACACTTTATTACAATAATTGAAGATCTAGAGTTGCCCAACGAACTTAAAAGATTTAAGAAAGCTAATCCAGAACCACCTTCTAGCCCTTCACCGCCAGGAGGGCCTATACCTCCAAAACCTCCAGAAGGGCCTTCTTCACCAACACCACCAAAGGATGATATATTTGTACCTTTATCAGATGAATCCTTTGAATTTGAAGGTGTACAGTACTCAATAATTTACATTAAAGGCAATTGTGCCGGAAATGTTTACGCATATAAAGTTGATAAAAACAGAATACAAATAAATGTTGATGACAGCATTGATGGTGTAAAACCAGCATTTCAGAAAGATTTATTAAAAATAGTTAAAGGACCAGTTAGAAGCGGTTATCAAAAAATTGCAAAAGATCTTGTAACCCAGAGTGTAATACAGCAATTTTTAACTAGAACCTTGGGGCCTAACGAAGCACTTAAACAATCTCAAAAATGGCTAAAGTTTGTAAATAAAAAATGATAACTAAGTCAAAATTACATGAAATTGAGAAGTTTTGGAAAAAGCTTGAAAAGTCTGAATCTAGTAATGAAACAGTAGGTCTTGTAAAAAAAATAATTTCTCTTCTTGATTCAGAGGATTATTTCGAGGAAACAGCAGACTTTCTTCATACAACTACTCTTAAGTTACGACATCTAACAGCTCTTTCATTACTAGATGATAAAAAATTTAAGTTTTTATTGGAATTAGCAAGTAACAATTTAGATCTTTGTTTCCTTTTATATAGATTTCCTGAGGAGGAGCTTACAAAATTCATAAAAGTTAATAAACGAGTATCTTCAATTGAAAAGTTGGTACAAATTGCCGCAGATAGACTCGATGAGTTGCGAGTAGATTGGAAGGTAGAACAGGAAAACCCATGGGTAGCACAACTCCAAAAGCTAGATCCTGATGTTTGGAAGGCACTAGCTGATGACTCAAAAATGTGGATTGATTTTAAACAATCTAATACACAAAAAATAAATCGTTATTCAAATAATGCAAAAAATAAAGACTGGCAATGGCTTTATGATTTATGTAAACAAAAATATGCTCAGGGATTTATTATGGAAAAAGATCATAAAGGAACAAAGATTGAGCATCATATTGAAATAATTAAGGCTCTATCGTTAAGTTGAGCTACTTATCTGAAATAAAATTTAAAGGAAATTACAAAACTTCTACTAATTTTTTAAATACTGCACTTAAACCAGCGCTACAAAAAGATATAAGTTCATTCTCTGCGCTAAGTGCCTACTTTACAGTAGACAGCTTACTTCTTTTAGCCGAAGAGCTAGATATTTTTTTTAATAAAGATGGTGTATTGAGAATAGTAGTTGGAATTCAACAACCTGATCAACAGCTACTAGAAGCCACACAAACTGAATTAAACAAAGAAGATATAGAAAATTTTAAAAAGAAAATGCTTGAAGATGCTTCATTGCTTAAGGATGAGTTTAAAAAATCAAAATTAGCAGTACTCGCCTTTCTCATACAGGAAGGTAAGTTAGAGGTAAAAATTGCACAATATGTCCACGGAGACTTCCATCCAAAAATTTATATCATCGAAGATACTAAAGAAAATGTAGTAGTAGTAGAGGGTTCTGGAAATTTTACTACAAGAGGATTATCAAGAAATTTCGAAAAATTTTCGTTATTTACATCATGGGGAAAAGATCACCATCGCTTGTATCCAGATGATGGTTCAGAAAGCAGCATCTCTTTATTTGAAAATATTTGGAACGGAAATGAAGAAGGACTACTTGTGGAGTCACTTGACGAAAGCTTTGCAAAGAAGCTGTTAGAGCTTGTAGGAGTAAGTGAAAAATCTGAGGTTCAAAACACATTAAGCTTATTTAAAGATTCTTTATTGCAAAGACTTAAAAACCTATTACAGTCTTCTCCAATATATGCTCAATTTAATCTTGGCACATCTGCACTATTTCCACATCAAATAAACTCTGTTCAAAAAGCCATGACTATGTGGCCAATTAGAATTTTGTTTTCTGATGAAGTTGGTCTTGGTAAAACATTAGAACTAGGAACAATGATTGCATATTTGTATAAACACAACCTTATAAGTAATGTTCTAATCCTATGCCCTGCACAATTGATTAACCAGTGGCAAGATGAAATGAATGATCACTTTGATCTAAATTTTAAGATTTATGATAGAGGAATAAAAAAATGGGTTGGAAACAATCCTGAAATAGACCCTCCAGTAGACCAAGAACAACCTATACGTTATAGTGACTCTTTTCCAGAACTAGCAATAATGTCCAAGTCAATGATAGGTAATGAAAAAACAAACATTTTTACTGATGTTAAAGAGTTACCGGATTTGTTAGTGGTTGATGAAGCTCATCATGCAAGAGGTCACGTTAGAAGAGACAGGTCATTTCACACAACAATCTTTAGAAAGGTACTCAAACAGATAGTTCCCAAGTTAAATCATATTGCATTTGCATCTGCTACTCCTATAAGAAAAAACATAGATGAGTATTATTATTTACTTGAGCTTCTTGGCCTCGATTCTTTAATGACCCCACAAGATTACGATCAATGCTTATATATTTTTGATAATTATTTTAGAAAAGAAGAACTTTCTCTTGATCAGCAGTATTTTATAGCAAAGATGGTCCGCGATTTGGTCTCTAGAGGTTCGAGAGAAGTTCTTTGTTCCAGCACTGAAGAAGAAAAAATATATGATGAAATAAAATCTGACCCCAGTGTTATAGACGACAATGAGTGGTTGTATTTAAACCTCGAACATTTAATGAGAATATCTGTGCTCAAAAACCCTACAAGACTTCTTACAGCTAGAAACGTCCAGGAGAATTTAAAAAAATATCCTGAGACATATAAGATACCAGAACGAGACCTACGCCAGACACCAATAACTAGAAAAGATGTTTCTAAGAATCTTGAAATATTTTATGAGCAACTTATCAACTATATAGATACATATTATGAGAGAACACAATCAGAGCTTACAAAAAAACGTGTAAATCTGGCATTTAGAAAATCTGGAATGAAAGAGCGTTTTGTTTCCAGTTTCTGGTCTGCGAGACAGAGTATAAAAAATAGGATAGTTAGATTAGATGAGATATTAATTATGTCTGAGCAGAAAATAATAAATTTAGAGATTTTATCAAATGATGATTATGAATTTGAAGATGAATACGAAGAACAAGAGTATGAAGACTCAAAGAAAATTAATTGGACCAGAGTAATCGAGTATGCAAATTCAGAGAAAGATTTCTTAGAGAACTTACTTGAGTTTGCAGAATTACGCATAATTGAAGAAGTAACAGATAAAAAAGATCCAGATCCAAAAATCAATGCAATTATAAATTTACTCAAAGAATATTTTAAGAAAAACAAAGAGTTTGATGAAAGTGAACCGATTTTAATTTTTTCTAAATATACAGATACATTAAACAAAGTTACAGAATCCGTACTCTCTTATTTTGAAAAAGAATATGGCTCAATCCCCGGATATGCAAATTACAGAGGGGATAAAAGAACAATTAGATTATCAGGCCAGAGAGATGATTATCCAACAACGAAACAAAGAATTACAAAATCTTTAAAAGAGAAAAAAATACAAATAGTTTTTTGTTCTTCTGCTGCAAACGAGGGATTAAACCTACAGGCAGCTTCTGTGATGATAAATGTGGATGTTCCTTGGGTCCCTAGTGAACTTGAACAGAGAATTGGTCGTATAGCTAGACTTGGACAGAAAAAACCAGTCGTTACCGTCCATAACCTTTGGTATCCAAATGGTATTGAGGCTGAAATATATAGAAGATTAATTCTAAGACAAAAGGATATGTGGTTTGCTATTGGGACATTCCCAGAACAAATTGGTGATGAAATAAGAAATGCTGTAGATAATCAATCAGATTTTCAATTTGATAGAACCTTAGAAAGATTAAATGAATTAAAAGATTCTGCTGAAATGTCAGTGCTTAGAAATTTGTGGAGCTCAGATGAATTACAACGGGAACCTTGGGGGAATATTTTTAGAGAAGAGCTTTTTAAACTGATAGAGAGACTAGGTATAGATCATGAAAAACTTGAAACTGAGGCTGGTGAAATTGGTGTATTAACCTTTAACTCAAAGCAGTTTGACGAGCTATTTGAATCTTCTGAAGTTAAAAAAGACTTACCTGTTCAGCTTTTTGGTTTAATGAGTGGAGAAGAGCTTTGGGGACTGTGTTATCTTGACAGCGACGACCAGTCATTACAACTTATTGACCCTATGGATCTTCCAGTTGTTCTTGAAAGCTTACTTACAGGAAAAAAGAAATCTCTACACACAACACCAATACAAGACGAAATAACGTTAAGACAATTATTAGACCAATATAAAAATACTGAGCGCCCAACTCTTATTCCTAAACATCACCAGTTTAATTTATTAGATAATGGACAAGCACTTCCTTTTGATACAGATGCAATACTGGAACCTTCTTTTTTAGGTCTAGTAAATCTTTCATAAGATATCAGTTTTTTAATTAATGAAAATACTTTACAATATTACTCATGGATTATAGAACTTACTTTACTCGTGAAGAATGGGATTTACTTCGAGCAGCACCTTTTAATGTACAAGTTTTAGTTTCTCAAGCAGATGATGAAAGAGAGTTGGATGAGATAGGGCCCCTACTTGATATTCTTATGTCTTATAGCGGAGATCCATTTATTGAAGAAATATTTAGAGACACATTAGAGGCAACAGAGGAGTCAAGGCTACTCATAGGACCAAGAGAAGCATTAAACCAGGTTTCATCAGCTGTACAGTTGATCAAGAATAATATTGCAAACAATACGCTTAGTGAAGACACACTTAATATTTTTTGTGCTCAGTTATTAAATATTGCCGAAAAAACAGCAGTGGCCGATATTGAAGGCTTAGAGGCACAAGAAGATAGTATTATTAATTTACTAAAACAGAAATTCTCTTAAATGTCACTTGAATCGATATTTACACCTGAACAAATAGATGCTCTTTCAAAAGCGCCACTAGATGTTGCTGTATTAGCAGCAGAAGCAGATTTTGAATTAGAAGATATTGAATTAGCAGAACTTGAGACACAATTAACAACGTACGATGGAAACGATTATGTAAAAGAGTTGTTTTTAATTGCCAAATCCCTTTTAGATGAAGAATTTAGCTACTCTCTATCTATGTCTAGAGATAATTTGTCTAACTTAAATCAGATTTTATCTTCTCCTATTAAATACGATGAATGTATCCCGGAGTTTAAACGCGCACTTCTTAGAATGGCTATGGCAATAGTTGTTATTAATGATGAAATTACTGGTTCTGAAAAAACACAAGTCGAAGAAATAGCTAACTATTTAGATTGGTCTGTAACTGATATTTAGGAACAATTTGAGTCGTTTAATTCAAATGAATCAGGAGATCCGCTTACAAGGAAAAAGTAAGGATATTTTGATACTTGATAGCTAGTAATTATTCTCAAACCACCAGATAAGCTTGGGATATTATAGGTGTATTCTTGACCACTGTTAATTGTTCTTATATCAAAATATGTTTTTGTAACATTATTATCAGTAGAATAAAATACATTCCAATACCCAACACCTCCGCTGACCATAACTGCCCTTATGTTCACAGAGTATGTCCCATCACCGTTACTTGAACACGTTTCGTAACCAATGTAATCAAGTCCACTATTATCTCCTGTATTGTAAAAAGGTGATAATGTATATCTACTAAAGCTATGTGAGCTTGGACAAGGCTCACTTGAGTAATTTAACCAATTTGAATCACAACTCACTAATCCTGTAAGTAAATCATATGTAATTTCTGCAGGATTTGAACTTCCAGCTCGAACTTTAACTTTATCTAAAAAATATCTTCCATTCTGACTGCAGTCAGAAGAGTTACTTAATTGATAACTATAAGAACCTGAACTTACATTACTACCTTTCCATATGTTGCAATATACTTTCGGAGATACATATCCATTTGATAGTTCGAAATAAATTCTCTCATTTCCACCCCAATCTAATGTTCCTGGGCTTGCTGAGTAATTGTAAGTTAATTGATCATTCTCAAATAGCCAATCTTCAGATATTGACAAGCTATTTAGTGTTGGTCCAATTGTTGTAGGTAAAGTTGTACTAGTAGTAGTTGTTGTACTAGTAGTAGTTGTACTAGTAGTAGTTGTTGTACTAGTAGTAGTTGTTGTACTAGTAGTAGTAGTTGTACTAGTAGTAGTAATCACCGAATAGCTGTCTGAGGGATCACAACCATTTGAACCGGTGCATTCACCTTGATAATAAGATAAGCCACTAGAAGGAAAGGACCAAATTTTAGAAACAGGATCAAAAACACCACCAGAACCTATACCTGCGTGGTTTCCGTCCGAAGTGAACATATGGCTCCAAACCCAAACTCCTTGATTGGAACCCGACCCTCCAAAAGGATGGCCACAATTAAAGCAGTACGCAGAAGCCTTTCCTCCTACAGGTTGATAATTTTGATTACAATTTTCATCTACTCTCATCCAAACAACTGACAATTCAGTGTCAGAAGGAAGCCTTTCGTATGGTGGATAATTTTCATTAGAACATAATCCAGCCAGTGGAATTGTAGTAGTAGTAGTAGTAGTAGTAGTAGTAGTAGTAGTACTAGTAGTACTACTAGTAGTTGTGCTAGATAACGTAACAAAACTTACATTTGATGTTGAGAAATTACCAGCACTGTCATAAGCATCAACAGAAAATGTATAGTTCTTTGAACTAATTAAACCTTCCACTTCTTTTGATGTATTTGAACCCTCATAAATAACAAAAGAACCCTCTCTTAATACGTAATAGCTAATTCCTATGTTGTCTGTTGCCGACCAACTAATATCTACCGTTGAGGAAGTAATGTTTTCAGCAGTCAATCCTTTATCAAATGTTGGAGCATCCGTATCTACGGAATTTGTAGTTCCCAAGGTAGTAGTGGTAGTTCCCAAGGTAGTAGTGATAGTTCCCAAGGTAGTAGTGGTAGTTCCCAAGGTAGTAGTGGTAGAATCCTCAACTGATCCGCTTAAGTCAATATTTAGCAAATCATCTTCTAAATTCAAGTTTAAATTTAACTCAGCAACTTCAGCAATACTTTCTTTCAAGCTCTCATTATTTGTAAGTGAGTCTAAATTCTCTACAGAATCTAATTGCTCAGCTAAAAATCTAACTGTTGCAGAATCAGCATCTACTTCTCCACTTTCAATTCTTTGTTCATAAGCAGCTATTAGAATTCT
>Ga0075480_10000566_pt1 | contig 22403 bp, 18 predicted proteins | sample DEB08_DNA_7_FD_81590 | JGI IMG/M metagenome (GOLD analysis project Ga0075480, IMG submission 81590) | Aqueous microbial communities from the Delaware River and Bay under freshwater to marine salinity gradient to study organic matter... | ecosystem: Environmental > Aquatic > Marine > Coastal ... | reverse complement strand
TCAACACAGCGGTCCACGTCAACCATCAACAGGTCCACGGCGGACATGATCCTCGAGGTCAGGTCCTCGACCGCGAACGGCCAATCTGGGGTGTCCCACTCGCGTCGCCACGGCCAGGCCTCCCACCGAGCGACGCCTTCCTCTCGAACACGGCGCGCTTCCTCTTCGGCACAGTCGCTCAGACAAGCGAGCAAGGCGGCACGGTCTGCATCGGCCGGCGCGTGACGCATGATCAGTCGAATGACACCGTCCTCAAGCACGTGCCCGAGGATTTGAGAGGGAGAGGTGGGCGAACCCAAACCGAGTCCTCGAGTGATGCGCCACTCGGTTTGGCAGCGTTGCCACGTGCTGTACGCGGATCCTGACAAGCGTCGACGGGACCGCCCAAGCGGTCCTCCGACGGGTGGCGTCGTGACCGGCATGACCACCGCACCTCGAGGCCCTGCATGAAGCACGCGGCTTCAAGCAGAGTAGGAGTAGTAGTCTCCTGCCGTTCGCTGTTCGCGGTCTTTGCGGCTGTCGGATTTGTTGATGCGAGGACGCTTCGACTCGTGGTCACGACGGAACGTGATGTTCACACCGGACAAAAATCGGTTCATGCCGTCCCGCAAATCGAAGGGACCCTCGGCTCGGCCATGGACACCGCCCTCGCCCTCAAACACGAGGAGAGAATCACTGACGATGTCGATGAAGTACACGTCGTGGTCGATGACGAACGCCGCCTTTTCATTCGACTCCATGGTTCGGCGGATGGCTTTCGCGGCCTCCATACGTGCGCTCGCATCGAGGTGGGCACTTGGTTCATCCAGCAGGTACACGTCGGCCTCCCGACCCAAACAAATCGCGATGGCCACACACTGCCGTTCACCACCTGAGAGTTTGCGAACGCGCTTTGGAAGGAGTTGATCGACGCCGAGGGCACGGATGACGTTCACGTGGAATTCGCCGCTGCGCCAGCGTGGGCCAAGTTCACTGTCAAGCCAAAGTTGGACCGTGCCTTCCATGTCGAGGTCAAGGTGCTGAGGCTTGTAGGAAATCTTGGCGTCCTCGCTGACCCAACCAGCATCGTATTCGTGTTCACCGGCCAAGATTTTGATCATCGTGGATTTCCCGGTCCCGTTCGGACCGACGACCCCGACCACTTCCGCGCGGTGCACGGCGCCTTCACCAGTTTCAAGTTTGAAATCCCCGAGGTTCTTCTCGAGGTCGCCCCAAGACACCACGGGAGCTCCGGTCTCGACCTTCCGGTCCCTGTGCCCAAGGAAGGCAATGGGCTTGTCCCGGATGCGGACGTTCTGCTCAGGAAGGAAGCCATCGAGGTAGGCGTTGATGGCGGTCCGGGTGGCCCGGGCAGGGGTGAAGATGCCGAAAGCTCCCTTTGTGCCGTAGACGATGTGCACCAAATCCGCGAGCACGTCGAGCACCGCAAGGTCGTGCTCGATGACGATGACGCGACGTTCCGCGGCCAGTTCCTGCACGATGCGAACGATGCGCATTCGCTCGTAGATGTCGAGGTACGAAGAGGGCTCGTCAAGGAAGTACACGTCAGCATCGCGCAGCAGGGTCGCGGCCATCGCCATCCGTTGCAATTCGCCGCCGGAGAGTTGAGCGATCTCCCGCTCAAGGAGGTGGTCGATGCCCAAGCCTTCCGTCAATTCTACGAACAGGTCACGTTCGTCCACCTTCCGCAGCAGGTCGCCGACCTTGCCTTTGACGCGCTGAGGCAGGCGGTCGACGTTCTGAGGCTTGACCGCCACGGAGATTCGACCTTCTTTGACCTCCACCAAGAAATCGCGAAGTTCGCCGCGTGGCAAGCTGTTGATCACCGCGTCCCAATCTGCCTCGGCACGCCAATCTCCCAAATTGGGCACCAAACGTCCGGAGAGCGCGTTGAACGCCGTTGACTTCCCCATGCCGTTTGGCCCGAGGATGCCGACGACCTGGTCCTTCGATGGGGTCGGAAGCCGGAAGAGACGAAACCCGTTGAGGGAATAGCGGTGAATCATGTCGGTTTCGAGTTCCTCAGGAAGTTGTTCGATGATCAGGGCATCGTGAGGACATTTGTTGATGCAAATCCCACAGCCGATGCAGAGGCTTTCGGAGATGTGGGGCTTGCCTGTTTTGTGGTCCAGAACGATGCACTCTTGCCCGTTCCGAACAGGCGGGCAGAAGGCATGACATTCTGCATTGCACTTCTTGGGTTGACAGTTGTCTTCCCGAAGCACAGCAACCCGCATGGTGGACCCTCCTGGAACGAACGCGCCGGTGGCGCGCTATCAACGTGACCTCAAACGAGGCCCTTGAGGTGCTCAGCGCCGCGGACCAACTTGGTTGAGCAGGGCGTAGGGAATTTCATGCTGGCCTTGCGGAGCGCAGACTTCGCCGTGAGGTAATGCTCAGGGGTGGTCTGGAGGGTCAACACACGCTGGCCGCGCTGAACGCGAGCGGCGGTGCCGACGTTCTTTCCGAAGGCGCAGCGCATGCCCTGAGACACACGGTCAGCACCTGCACCGGTCGCCTGCTTGTTCTCGCGGAGAACGTGGTGAGGGTAGGTGTGGACGCGGAGCGCGTAGCCTTGAGCGCCGGAGGCGTTACGGATGGTCGCGTTGCAAATCACACGGGCTGCTTCGAGCGCCGTGTGGCGGATCTGACAGGCGTTGTCGGCGCGGAGTTCGAGGACAACCGGGAAGCCACCGGTCTCGGCCGCACGGCGGTTCCCGACGTGGAACTGCATGATACGGTTGTTGGGCACACCGCCGATGTACTTGCGTCGGGTGTACGCAGGGCCCTTGACTTGGCGGTACATCTTCGCGGGCTTGCGTGCCATAACGGGACCTCCGAGCAGGCTGCCGACCTGAACGCTGCTTATGAGGCCTCCGATGAACAATCCAAGGACCGCCCACGCGAAAAGCCTTGAGAGCCCTGACCTCGTGGTGTCATTATGGCCTCGGGTCTCTCGCGACTTTTGGAGGAGGAGTCAGAGCACCAATGGCTTGCCATTGGCCTCTTCGCCCTTTTCGCGCTCGCAGGTGGATGGGCGGTCAGCGCCACGGGAACCATTTCCTCGCTCGGCAATGCCCCGGTCACGGCCGCATGGCAAGGCCACGACGTGCTTGACATCGCAATGTTGGACGCGGAATGGGACCTCGCCCACGTCGGCATCGTGGTGGATCCGCAAGGACCCCTGCTCTACCTCCAAGAAAACGAGGGCCAAGACGGCGTGACGCTCATCACGAGGTCAAACGTGCCCGAGCGGCTTCTGGACACTGAGGACGGCGTGTGGTGGGACGCCGGCAACGGCGTTCTGCAAGGATGCTACGTCGACGGAGACGAAGTGGTCTTCCAACAAAGCCTGTCCGGGCTTGACCAAGGACAAGCCGTCGACCTCGTTCTTGCGGAAGACACGACAAACGTCCTCGGTTGGTTGCTGGTGGCGGACGGCCAGAGCACATCGGCCGTGGCCTACGATGGACTAGGCTCCAATTTCACGGCCGTCAGCGCCCCAGAGGGCGTCACATGGACGCACCTCGAACAGTTCGACGAGCGCCACCTGGCCGCAATCGGGTGGCGCGTGGCCGCCACACCAGGCCAAAATCCAGCCCAACCAGAGATGCAGGCGTGGATCACGGTCATTCAGGTACAGGACGGCACCATGACGAAGTTGCAGAGCGTGGAGGGCCCACTCGGCAGCGTCCACAGCACGGCTTCGTTCAACGATGGGACCGTTCTTGTGGCCACGGAAGAGAACGCGGTTCTGATCGACTCAGGCGCTTCGACCACGAGCCTCGGGGTTCGCTCGTCGGCCGCCATGCTTGCAGACGACGGCACCGTCTGGTTTGCCGGGAGTGGGGACAGCACGCTGATGCCACGATGGATGGACGGGACCCTGGACACAGAACGCTTGGCTTCGCCCCTTGGCCTGATCGTCACCTCCGCTGAAAGCGACGGCCACCGATGGGTGCTCTTCGGTACCAACGGAGACGGGGAACATGCTGCGATGGTGCTTGACGTGGATCAAAACGCCTCGCCACTCAGCGGCCGCGGCTTCCTGAACCTCATGTTCTTGGTCGTTGGAACCGCATCCATCCTCGGCATTGCAAGCACGTGGTGGCGCCAATCCACCGTGTGAGCGACACAGAGGCCCTTCGCCACCTTCATGTGCCCTCGTCCGTGCTGAGCAGGCCTGACTCAGGGGCATGGCCATGGCGAAGCGGACGATGATGGACCAGCACGCCGAATTGAAGGCGGCGCACCCTGACACGGTCCTCTTCTTCCGCATGGGCGACTTCTACGAGCTCTTTCACGACGATGCCGAAGTTGGCGCCGAGGTCTTGGGCCTGACGTTGACCGCCCGTGACAAGGCGTCGGGCACCCCGATTCCAATGGCGGGCTTTCCGTGGCACCAACTCGAGGAACAGCTGCGAATCATGCTTCGCACGGGTCGAAAAGTCGCCGTTGCGGAACAGGAAGAAGAACTCCGCGAAGGTGCAAAATTGCTCGAGCGCGTGGTGACCAGGGTCTACACTCCGGGTTCCTTGTACGAGGAAGGGTTGCTTGGGACCGAACAAGCCACGGTGCTCGCCACGGTCGTCCAGCGCTCGGACACGCTAGGACTCGCCGTGCTGGACGCGGCATCCAGTTCGGGCCAATGCATGCAATTTGACGGTCCCGATCGATGGTCTCGCTTGCACGACGAATTGCTTCGCTGGTCGCCAAGCGAATTGGTGGTCCGGAAGACGATGGCCGAAGCATCCGCCTTCGGCGCCCTTGTCGGGGACCTCCCTCAGACCGTGATTTCGCAGCACACGTGCACGCCAAAGCGTGGGAAGGCCGGGTTGATTCGTGCGTTGGGCGTGGCCGATTTGGGTCACCTTGACCTTGATGCCTCTGAAGCGGCCTTGGACGCGGCCGGTCTTGGCGTGGATTACCTGACCACCATGCTCCACACCGACGTGGCATTGGTGGACCTCGACGTTGCAGAAGATCAAGCGGCGATGGTCCTTGACCGCACCACGCTTCGGAACTTGGAGGTCATCAGCACGCTGGCGGGTGAGCACGAAGGGTCGCTTCTCGCGGCGGTGGGACGCTGCCGGACCGCCATGGGACGGCGGCGCCTCAAAGCATGGCTCCTTCGTCCCCTCAACGACCTCGCCGCCATCTCTGCCCGGCACGACGCCGTGGCGGCCTTGAGCCGCTCTTCTCGCCGACTCGAAGCACTGCGTGTGGCCCTCACGGGCATGCGCGACCTCGAGCGTCTGGCCACCCTCGCCGGCCATGGGCGAGCCAATGCTCGCGATGTGGTGGCCACCTCGGTGGCTTTGGACCGCCTTCCTGCGGTTGAACGGGCGTGCAACGACACCGAAGACCCGCTCTTGGTCCACCTCGCGGACGGGCTATCGGCCCTGAACGACCTTGCGGATCGCATCGGCAGGACCCTGGTTGACGCTCCCCCCATGACGCTTCGCGAAGGCGGTTTGCTTCGCGATGGCGTGGACGAAGAGGTCGATCGCTTGCGCGCCATCACGCGAGAAGGCACCGCGTGGTTCCAATCCTACGAGGCCGAACTTCGCACAACGCTGTCCATTCCAAGCCTCAAGGTCCGGCAAAACCGGCAGATTGGGTGGTTCATCGAGGTCACAAGAACGCACCTTGAGAAGGTGCCTGAACACTTCACGCGGAAGCAACAAATGACGAACGGCATGCGATTTGTCACCGAGGAGTTGCTTGAGCGAGACGACGCCTTGCTGACCGCAACCACCCGCGTCAGGGGCCTTGAGTACGACCGCTTTGTCGAACTTCGACGCGCGGTGGCCGAGCACGCCAGAACGCTGTCGAACCTTGCCTCGAGGGTGGCCTCCATCGACGTCCTGCACGGCTTTGCTGTCGTGGCGCGGGAACGGCGTTGGAACCGGCCAACCGTCAGCGTCGGTGGCGACCTCATCCTCGAAGGCGCGCGTCACCCCGTGTTGGAGCAGAACCCGGGCTACGTGCCGAACGACCTGCGTTTCGACAAGAAACGGAGGCTGCTGCTCATCACTGGACCAAACATGGGTGGGAAGTCCACCTACCTTCGAACCGCGGCCTTGGTGACCCTTCTCGCGCAAGCCGGTAGCTTCACCCCGTGCGACCGCGCTCGCGTTGGGATGGTGGACCGCATCTTCACTCGCGTTGGCGCGAGCGATGACCTCTTGCGCGGGCGTTCGACCTTCATGATGGAAATGATCGAGGTGGCGCACATCCTCCGAAGGGCCACCCCAAATTCACTGGTCTTGCTCGACGAAATTGGGCGAGGCACCTCGACCTTCGACGGTTTGTCCATCGCTTGGGCGGTCAGCGAGGACATCGCAAGGCGGCTTGGGTGCCGTACCCTCTTCGCCACGCACTACCACCAACTCATCGGCCTCGAAGGCGACGTACCTGGCGTCGTCAACGTCTCGGTGGGCGTGGCAGAAGTCGAAGGCGCCCTGCGTTTCCTTCACACCGTCGAAGATGGGCCCTGTGACGACTCCTATGGCGTACGCGTTGCGGCCCTTGCAGGCCTGCCGCAACCCGTCATCGAACGCGCTGGCGACCTGCTTCAATTCCTTGAGCAACAAGCCGAGGGGGCCAAAGCCGGTGGGGGCGCACAACCTGGCCGTCGAGATCAGGGCCAAGCGAGCCTCATGCGCTATTTTGCTGCCGCCAACAGCGCTCCTGCACCGACCCAACCGAGCATGACGGACACGCAAGCGGAGGTTCTGAGCGCCATTTCGTCGGTCGATCTGGACGACATGAGCCCGCGTCAAGCCGCAGAATTCCTTGCATCGCTCCACGACCGCCTCCGGAGTGATGCGAATGGCTGAAGGACGAATCCAGCAATTGGATGAGCTCACCAGCGGCCACATCGCTGCGGGTGAGGTGGTCGAACGGCCCGCTCAGGTGGTGAAAGAACTGCTGGAGAACAGCTTGGATGCAGGCGCACGTCGGATCGACGTGACCGTTGAGCGGGGAGGGTTTGACCTGATTCGCGTCAGCGACGACGGCAAGGGCATCCATCCCGATGACTTGCTGTTGGCGATGGACCGGCATGCGACCTCCAAATTGTCCCGAAGGGAGGACTTGTCAGCGATTCACACCATGGGATTCCGTGGTGAGGCGCTGGCCTCGATCGGGGTGGTCAGCGAATTGACGCTTCAGAGCCGTCAGGACGGGTTCGAAGCCGCTGAACTGCACATGAAGCACGGCCTGAAAGGCAACGTCCAGCCGAGTGGGAGAGGGCGTGGCACCACGGTCAGCGTGTCCGGTTTGTTTGGAAACGTGCCCGCCCGCTTGGCCTTCCAACGCCGACCACAAACCGAACATGCTCGAATCGTCGATGTCGTGGTCGCCCACGCGTTGGCCCATCACGACGTTGGATTCCGCTTGGAACTGGACGGAAGGGTGGCCTTGGACGTGCCCGGAACCGAGGACGCTGAAGACAGGCTTCACGACATCCTCGGACAAAAGGCAGGCGACCTGTTGCCGTTGAGTGCGCCAAAGGAAGACGAACAAGCCCCCGGTGATGAGCGATGGAGCGGATGGATCAGCGCACCGGACATCACGCGTGGGAAAGCCGACGACGTGCACGTCCTGGTCAACGATCGACCCATCGCCTCCGGGCCGTTTCAACAAGCCTTGCGCCGAGGGTACCGCACGCGTCTGATGGTTGGGCGGCACCCCGTGGCCGTGCTCCGGCTTACCCTTCCACCCGAAGAGGTGGACGTCAACGTGCACCCGACGAAAAGCGAGGTGCGATTGAAGCACGCATGGCGTGTGCTGGAGCGCCTCGAACGTGCGGTCGCCCACACCTTGAGCAGCGTGGCGACCAAGCCCGAAGGGGCCGGGGCGATTCCCGAGCTGGCAGGCTTGGACCGCACGTCGCAGCAAGAGCTTCCAGTCGAGGCATCCATCCCACCCTCTGCCCCGGCTTGGGCGGCGGCGGCCGGCATGGCCTTGGAGCCCGAACCCGAACCACGCCCAACCGTGGTGGAAGAAGACCACGAGCAAGTCACGCTGCCCGGACTCTCGTCTGAACCCGTCGCACCCGCCCTGTCTTCTGCGGAGCGGGAACTCCACCGCCATGCTGGCGGTACGTGCAACCTTGGGAACGAGCCTGCCTTGGAAGGGGTGCTGAACGATTTGCCCGACATGGTCCCACTCGGTCAATTTGCAGGCACCTACATGCTGGTGGAAGCCGGCGACGAACTCCTCTTGGTCGACCAGCATGCGCTGCACGAGCGCATCCGGTACGAGCGGTTGCGCCATGACGAGGCGCTGTGGGAAGGACAACGGCGGCTTGTCCCCATCCCACTGAACCTTGACGCAAGAACCGCGGAGCGCGTGCGCGCGGGAGCAGAACGCTTGGCCTCGGTCGGCTTTGAATTGGAAGAGCAGGAGTCCGGATGGCACATGGTGGCCGCCCCGCGCCTTCTTGGAGACGATGCAGAAGCCTTCCTGTTGGATCTTCTTCAGGACGTGGACGAGGACGGCGCCCCGCTTGAAACCGTAGAGCGTCGCCGGGACCATCTGGCCTTCATGACCTCGTGCCGCGGAGCGGTGAAAGCCAATCACGAACTGACCAAAGCCGAAATGCGCCGCTTGCTGGAGGACATGCGCAGGATCCCAAACCCATGGGCGTGCGTACACGGTCGGCCGACGGCCTTGAGGTTGGACCGCCGAGCCCTGGACCTGCACTTCGGACGTGAAGGTTGACTCAAGGCGGCACCATGCAGGGCTGGGCATCCAATCCTGCCTGAGCCAAGCGTTCGAGGAAGGCAGGGTCGGCAACACGATGCAGGCGGGGCCCGACGACGTCGGCACCGACCTGTGCCGCAAGGCACGTGGCGGTCATCATCAGGCGGTGATCCTCCGACGCCTGCACGGGATGAGCCGGTGTGGAGAGGGATTGCCCACCTTCGACGGTGACACCGCCATCGGTGGCTTCCGCATGGATTCCGAAAGATTGCAAGACCTCAATGGTGCTCAAAATGCGGTTCGATTCCTTGTGGGCCGCGTGCGGTGCACCGTGAATGCGTCCTCCGGGGCCGAGGGCCAAAAGCGCGGCAAGGGGAGGCAGCAGGTCGTTTGCATCGCACAGGTCGATGCTCAACGGCTCAGAGGCAGAGGCAACGGTTTGCAGCACGCCTTCGTCGCTCCACGCGATGCCAAGGTCTGCAGCGAGGCCTTCCAAGAGTTCGCAACCAAGCCCGGCATCTGGAGAAGGCCATCGCTTGAGGGTCACGCTTCCTCCCGTGCTCCGAACCCAGAGCATGGCGAACGCCGCCATCGACGCGTCACCTGGAAGATGAACATCGGAAGGTGCCTTGACGTCCCATCGGGGCAGGACCATGGCATCTTCCGACAGCGTGCCCGTCCAACCGCACGTCGTTGCGATCTCAGCAGAGAGCGCGAGATGACGTGAACTGCGAGGCTGACCTTCGAAGCGAACCTCCACATCATGTGCTTGAAGGGAACTGGCCAGCAGCAAGGCCGAGGCGGGCTGGGAGGAGCGGTCACGTCGAAGCACGAGCGGTTCAGAGCCCTCCGACCAAGGGCCGTGCATGTCCACCGGCAACCGAACGTGTGCATCGCCCACGCGCATCCGTACGCCTTGCTGCTTCAGGACCGTGCCCAAGTCACCCAACCCGCGGCGCCGAAGGCTCGCATCACCGTCGAGCATCGCCGGTCGATCGAGATGGGACACCGCAGCAGCCACAAGCCGCAGGGCGGTCCCAGAGTTTCCCAAATGAAGCAACGAGGCCGGTCGTCGCAAGGACGCGGGAGGATGGAGCGTCCAAGCCGCATCTTCCTCCTCAACCCTCAGGCCAAGTTGCTCGAGCACGCGACGCATCGAACACGCGTCTTCGCCGAGTCCGTCCACGCCGTGAAGCGTCGTTGGAACACGGCTCAGTGCTCCCATCAGCAGCCACCGGATGGCGTGGCTTTTCGAAGCAGGCAAGCGCCAATCGATGGCAGCAGGGGCGTCGAGGGGGACGATGCGCAAGACCTCGAGGTCGTTCGGCACGTGCCCGGCCTCGGTCGGTGACCATCGTCGTGCCCAGCGTGGACGCACAAGGCATCCTCGGAGCCGTGGCACATGAAGGCTTGTCGAAGGCAAAGGCAGCCCTAAGTCCCGAAACCGTCTCGCCACGCCATGGAGGCCCTGGACCGACGGGGCCGCCCTCTCCGAGACTTGCGCATCTCGGTCACGGACCGGTGCAACCTTCGCTGCACCTATTGCATGCCAAGGGAACATTTCGGACCGGAGCATGCCTTTCTGCCGAAAGAGGACATCCTTCGTTTCGAAGACATCGCGGACGTCGTCGAGGCATGCATCGATTTGGGGCTGCAAAAAATCCGCATCACGGGAGGAGAACCGCTCCTGCGAAGGGACCTCGACGTCTTGGTGACCATGCTGCGAAACGTCCACCCGTCGGCGGACTTGGCTTTGACCACGAACGGCGTGATCCTCGAGCGGCATGCCGAGCGATTGCTGCAGGCCGGTCTGGATCGAGTGACCGTTTCGATGGACGCGCTCAGTCACTCGGTCTATAGCGCAATGGGGGACGTCGAACATGGCCCTGAAGCCACCCTGAAGGGGATCGCCAAGGCGCTTGACATCGGACTGCGGGTGAAGGTCAACTGCGTGGTCAGAGCAGGGGTCAACGAGGGTGAACTGCTGCCGCTGCTCGAGCACTTTGGCCCCCTCGGTGTGCCGGTCCGCTTCATCGAATTCATGGACGTCGGAGCCACGAATCAATGGGCGTTGGACGAAGTGGTGACCAGCCAAGAAGTCAGGCAGATCATCGCTTCATCGCTTGGCGAGGTGACGCCTCTGGAAGCCACGGCTTATGGCGAAGTTGCCCGCAGATGGCAGACGCCAAAAGGATGGGAATTCGGAACCATCGACTCCATCAGCGCTCCATTTTGCGGCAATTGCACCCGCGCGCGCCTGGCCGCAGACGGCAGCGTGCACACCTGCTTGTTCTCGACCAAGGGAAGTCCGCTGATGCCGCTCATCAAGTCAGGTGCAAGCAAGCAGGAGCTCAGCCATGCCCTTCGAACGATTTGGACCGAGCGAGACGACGCTTACTCAGAACACCGTGGGGCCAAAAACGGACCCTCGTCGGAACGCGTCGAGATGTCCTACATCGGCGGTTGATCAGGACACGATGGCAGGCAACCGTGTGTCCACGAGCACAATGCCGCTGCGCTCGTCAACGAGTTGCAGGCGCCATCCACCTTCATCGGCACCGAGGTCGGCCGACGAGATCACTAGGTAATCGCCTTGGGTCACGGAATAGCCGGCGTCGCGGTCGTGGAAGCTCACTGGCGCACCCACCACGCCGTAGACGTCGTTGTCGACGAGGTAACCTTGCTCCTCCGTCCCGCTGCTGGCGTTGTAGAGGGTGTAGCGGACCGCGGCGGGGTCAAGGGCTTGATCCAAGCTGGACAGTCGAACCACGTGGAATCCATTTTCGAGGCCCTTCACGCTCGTGGATGCTTGCGGTGGCGATTTTTCCGTGGTGGAAAGGGCACCTTGGAACATGATGAAGACCATGCTGGTCAACAAGACCGTAATCGCCAACAGCAGCACGGTGGCGATGACAGGGCTCACGGCCTCGTCGTCCACCACGCGTCGGCGCATGGACAAAGGTTGCAGGCACGGGCCTTGAACCACACGGAAGAACGAACGCGCTGCACGTCCTTCACAGGACCCACAGCGGACGGTCGCATTCCATGGCTCGCTTGATGCCACCGATCGGACCAAGGATGCGAAGGATGCTTTCCGTAAGGAAGTCGTTTCGCATCATCGCGTACCCCATGTTTTTGCTCCTGAGTGAATTCTTCAGAGCACGACCAAAGGTGAAGGAAATCCGGTCTTGGTAGGCCTGAAGGGAGGTCCCGTTGGCCTGATGTTCAAGCACGGCATCTGCTGCAAAGCAGCCAGAAATGATGGCTTGGGAGATACCTCCGCCGTTGGAGGGCATGACCAGTCCGGCCGCGTCGCCGATGGCGATGGCATTGCCGTCCACCATCCGCTTGACCGGCCCACCCATCGGAATCCACCCTCCGCCGACCTCGAGAATTTCGAGGTCCAGGTTGTCGCAGAAGGTGCGCAAGTGATCCTTCAGGCGACCGTCCAATTTCCCTGCACGGACACCAAGGCCAACGTTGGCGGTGTCAGGGCCTTTGGGAATGATCCACGCATAGCCGTTTGGCGCCACGCTGCCAAGGAAGACATCGAACATCTCTGGAACGTTTCCACGGACTTGTGCATAGACCGTTGGAACTTGGTCACCAGGACGGCATGCGGGGTCCTTCCCGTGACGTAGCCTACCCACGTGAGCAAGGCTTCCGGTGGCGTCGATGAGGTAATCACACGTCAATCGGCCACCGTCGCTGGTGACCAACAATTCCCGGCCCAACTTGCGTTGTTGCTGAAGCCGTTGAAGGGCCACACCAACGCGGATTTCAGCACCTGCCTGTTCGGCGCGATCGGCGAGATGTCCATCGAATTGGGGCCGATGACCTGCATATGCATCCAACTCGAAACTGTAGTGGTGGCCAGAGGGAAGGAAGACGCGCATGCCGTCAAGCCGATGCAGTTTGATGCGGTCCGGGACGTCGAAGGTTTCTTCCAGCCAATGATGGTCTTCCAAGCCCGCAAAGGTTCCGATCACTTCACCCCAATTCGGGATGCATTCGCCGCATTGTGCGGGATGGCCCACCACTTCCCTTCGTTCGAGCACGAGGACGTCCACGTCGGCTTCCGCCAACCTCCGGGCGCACGTGGTGCCGGCAGGTCCTGCGCCCACAACGACGACCGTTCGATGTTCGATTTCAGGCATGGAATCACCTGGTTCTTGAGCCGATCTCAGCGAGCATTCCAACCATGAGGTCGGCAGCCGGGCCCGATCCCGCAGCACGGAGGGCCTGACCCGCACGCTCCAGGTGCAAATCAACGAGGAGTTCCACGTAATGCAAGGAATCTGAGCGCTCAAGGATGGCCATCAATTCGTCCCAGCGGTCTTCCGTGAAGGAGGCGAGGAGGTCGGCCAGCGTCGCACGGTCCGAGCCATGCGACAGGGTCAGCGCATGGATCAGCGGGAGGGTCATCTTCCCCTCCTCCACGTCCACGCCCCGAGGCTTGCCCATGTCCGGTGAGCCGCGAAGGTCGAGAAGGTCGTCAACGAGTTGGAACGCGATGCCAAGTTCCTCTCCAAAAACACCAAAGTTGCGGGCTTGTTCTTCGGTGCACCCAGCGAGAAGTGCGGCGGATTGACAACCCGCTGCAAAGGGTCCAGCGGTTTTCCCACGGACGATGTCAAGGTAGTCTTCTGGGGAGGTGGTCAAGTCGTCGATGTGGTCCAGTTGCTTGAACTCAGAGACGGCAATGTCAGCGCAACAATCCGCCATCAAGCGAACGACCCGTTCCGGATAGCGTCCGCCGAGACCAAAGCCTTGCACAAAGAGCCAATCCCCAGCGATGAGCGCTTTCTCAGGCCCTGCCTCCAAGTGCAGGGTTTGACGACCCCGGCGTTCGTCGGCATCGTCGTTCATGTCGTCATGGACCAAAGTCGCGGTGTGGATCAGTTCGAAGGCCAGCGCGAGCGGCATGACGTGATCGCGGTCCACACCTCCTGCCGCGTCGTACGAGAGCATGAACAACACCGGTCGCAGGCGCTTCCCACCGCTCATGAGGACGTGACGCGCCATGGTCACAACTTGACCGCCGCCCGCGGCTTCGGCATCGTCAAGAAGGGCGTCAAGCCCAGCGTCGACCTCGTCTTTGAGGACCGAAAGCCGCTCGACCTGGCTTGAAGTGAGCCCGGTCATGCTTACCATGACGAGGGAGGGCTTCTTAACGGGTGTCGAGCGCCCTCGGGTCGCCGAGGGTGCATCATGGAGGGTGAGATGGACCGGCTTTTGGTCGCCCTTCCTCCAAACGACGATGACCGAGCCTCCTCTCACGCGACCTCCGTGCTTGGCCCGTCCGCTCAGCCTCGCTTTGTTCTGAAAGAAGCGCCAAGCCTGCACGACGCCATCAGCCTGCTCCACGACGGCCACGTCGATTTGCTCGTGGCCTCGGCCGCGATGTGGGGCGACATGGATCAAACCGGCCTGGCCATCGCCGCTTGCCTGCAACGGCGAGAGCCGACGTGGGTGATGGTGTCCGATGACAAGCCCGAGATGTTGCACCATGAAGCAAGGGTGGGTTGCGACCACCCCTTGTTGGAACGGCAATTGACCCGACTTCGCCCCGACTTGGTCCTGGTTGACCCCAACGAAAGCGTCGAGGATTGGGGCAGCATGGATGGAGCGGCACGGACCGCCTGGTACGAGGAAGCACGCCAACTCGGCGACCTTGAAGGCTACGTGATTCCCCGTTCCCTTCACCGCAGCCTTCCCGGCCGACCTCCTCGCAGGCACACGCTTGGCCTGCACCGCGACGACCCCACACGCCCTCGCTTTGTGCCACCCCCGTTGGGAGGATTGACCCTGATCATCAGCCGTTCAGGTTTCCCAAATGAAGGCCTGAAGCACCTCAGCGATGCAGGGGCCTTGCTCGCTCACAGGATGGAACGTGCGATGCTGGCCGCGGTTCCCGCATCGCTACGACCGATCACCGGCATCCACGTGGAACGCCGACGCCCTCGCACCTTGCTCTTGGAAGCAGCAAAGGTCGAAGACGAGCACACCATCGAATCCATGCTCGACCCCGAGGCGTCGTTGAAGACGAAAGGGCACAGGGTGGAGATCATCATCGAAACGCTTGGCGCCAACGGCCGTGGAAGCGCATCCAGCGAGCGTGTCTTCCCGGTCGAACATACCCACACGGGCATGGTTCGAGCGCTGGAAGAGTGGTCTGAAGTGCTCCAAGCGATGACCAGTGAGCATCCTGCCCTGTCCAAGGGGGCCCAATTCATGGGTGAATTCGAAGCATCCTACGTCGAAGCCCACGGGGCGATGATGGATTTGGACGAAGACCGCTGAAGGAAAACGGTGCTGCATCGGCACCTTCCGGCCCTTTGCGGGGCGAACGCCCATATACCGAAGGAGCCGCAATTGGGTCAGGTTGACCCCATGACCACGCCGCAGGTGATGCTTGAGGAGCTCTTCCGAGCCAAGTTGGACGACCTCCGTTCAATTGCTGCAGCCTACGATTTGCCCCGTGCAGGTGGCGTGGATTTGCTCCGCGCACGGCTGATCAGCGAACTTGTGCTTGACGCATGGGACCTGTCCGATGACGGGATTGCTCAACTGAAAAACAACGAAATCGGCGACATCCTCGGTGCCTTTGGAATCAAGAAAACCGGGTCCATCCGCGCCCGAAGGCAACGGCTCCACCTTCATCTGAACCATGACGCAAAGTCCCTCACCGTGGAATCCTTGAACGAGCGGACCAAGGAGGACCTTCACGCCTTGGCAAAATCCCTCGAACTGCCGGTTTCTGGCAACAAGCAAACCCTGCAGGCCCGCATTGCAGGCGTTTTGGAGATGCAGCGCGGCGCGTGGGGACCGATCAAGCGGTCGCTGCGAAGGGACGGTGGTCCAAACCTGACCATACCCGTTCCAGAGGACGCGCCGAAGCCTGAGCCTCGCATCGTGGTGGACCCAAGTCCTGCGGTCTCCGATGACGTCGATCAAGCCGTCGAGGCCTTCACAGAGGCCCACCCAGAAGGGTGGACGGCCGAGGACGAAGCAGAAATGCGCGAGGCTTTGCAGGCTTCAGGCCTTGACGTCACCCGGGGCGACGTCGCGGCTGAGTTGGACGCTGCGCTACGTTCGCGGGCACCCTCTGCCGACGAAGGCCTGGACTTGGTCATGGAGGCAGGGCCTGCCCCGGTCGGCGCCTACGAACCAGGTGATCTTCCCCTCGATGCTTTGGCCGACGTCCAAGACCTTGAGCGACGGGAGGCGGAAATCGAAGCCGCATGCCGGCACTTCCTCAGCATCGGCCAAGTGTCCGATGCAGCGGACGTCGAGGCCTTCCTCGACGCCCTCTCCGGAGAAGGATTCGACACCTCCCGGGAGCACGTCCGAGACGCCATTCGTCATCGGCTCCTCGCCGTTGACCAACGCCGACGCTCGGAGGAAGAAGCCCAGCGCGGTCGGCCGACCACGTGGCGGGCAAGGGAGGCTTTGCGGACGTTCGAGTCGCTTCGCCCAAACCTGATTGAAGCGGTGGAAGCCTCCACCGCAGAAGGCGACACGCCTGAAGCACGGAGCGCGTACCTTCGGTCCGCCAAGGCCTTGGGCGTGGACGTGAGCGAGCCTGCCGTGTCCGGCAGAGTCCACGCGTTGTACGATCTCCACGTCGATTTGATGGCAGAACGCGCCGCGATGGACCCTGTCGCCGCGCGCAGGCAGCGCGCGCTGCGGGTGCTGTTCCATGGAAGCGTCCACATGGACCTCTCCAACCGTCGCACGCTGGAACGCCTCGAGCGCGGATTGCCCGGCTTTGAGGACCTCATTGCTGCGGTCCTGGACGATGCGGACGGTCGCATCGATCCTTCGCATGAGGCGCTCATTTTGACCTACTTGGAACGGCGAGGCTTGGAGGTCAACACGCCGGAACTGAGGCCGCGCGTCATGGCTTGTGCAGGCGTGTTGGCGGCTGAATTGGGCTTGATTTCACCCTCAGAGATTCCACGGCTCGCGCCTGGAATCGTGTTGTCCGACGACCGGATCGAAGAAATTGTGGACGAGCTGAAGCAACTGGCCGCAAGTTTCCGAAGCACGCCCGTCGGCAGCGCACCCGCCGCTCCTTCTGAAGCACCGGTTGAACGGGATGGACGCCACCGTCGTGTGGACGGAGCACGTTCGATGGTCGACCGTGCCGACGACGTCTTGGCCAGACTGCTCGAAGACCGCTGATCAGCGGGTCGCGTAGAAGTTCTGGATGATGGACGTCACCGTCTGGATGTCACGGATGTCCCTGCGCTGAAGGTCCGCAAGGATGGCCATGCGTTGCTGAACGTGCTGTTCGAAGACCTCTGGGGTCACACCAGCAGCGTTGCAGATGGTCTCACGGAATTGAGACGGGATGCCGGTTTCAACGATCTCATCGCGGGCGGCGTCGTACTTCCAGATGGCGTTCAAACGAGGCTTGTCGCCTTCCATGCCCGCGACCTCAGCCACTTCGGTGATCTTTCTCGCTGTGCGCCCGTTCACGTGAAGGCGTGCCTGGATGATGATGAGATCCAACCCAGTCAACATGATGGGAGGGACGTTCATCGGCGGGTTGATCATTCGGGTCACGGTTTCCTGCGCGGTGTTGGCGTGGAGGCTGCCAAAGGAACCGTCGTGCCCGGTGTTCATCGCCGTCAACAAGGTCGCCGCCTCGGAGCCACGCACTTCACCGACGATGATGCGGTCGGGGCGCATGCGGAGGCTCGACTTCAGGCAGTCGTTCATGTCGACTTCAGGCGTCCCGTCGGGGCGCTCTCGGCGGGTTTCCATGCGGAGCCAGTGGTCGTGGTAGACCTGCAATTCAGCGGTGTCCTCGACGGTCAACAGCCTGCGGTGCCATGGGATGTACATCCCGAGGCAGTTGAGCGTGGTCGTCTTACCGGAACCGGTTCCACCGGCGATGACGAAGTTGGCAGGACGGCTGTCGAGGCCTTCGATCCAGACCCACATCATGGCGGCCAAGCGAAGGTTGACCGTTCCAAAGTTGATCAAATCGATCATCGTCAAGGGATCTTCCTTGAATTTCCTGATGGTCAGCGTGGGGCCGTCGGGCGAGACCGGGGGGATGGTTCCGTTCACACGGGAGCCGTCCGGAAGGCGTCCGTCGAAAATTGGAACCGAGCCAGGACCGTCCCCCAAGGGGACGTTGGTGAAGGAAGCGATGTTCGTCGCGATTTGGAGTCCATCCGCATCGTCGATCCAGACGTTGGTTCGGCACATGCCGTGGTCACGGTGGGCGACCTTCACGCACTGGGTTCCTCCGTTGTACATCACCTCTTCCAAGGAGTCGTCTTCGAGCAACGCAGCGAGGTCTCCGTAGGGATTGGCTTCGATGGTTCCCTCGACGTGGTAAATCGGGGAAGGGTGGTTGGGTTCGTTGTAAATGGTCACACGACCGTATTGCGCCAAAATGTCCGACATGTTTCAACCACCAATCATCAGCAGGGCCCCGTTGAACAGGGCCATGGACGTCATCGTCCAGAAGGGGATCCACCAGAGCATGGCGCTCATGCGTCCGAGCATTCGGCCACAAATGGCCACGGCCACGGCGCTGGCGGCTCCAAAGAAGATGGAAAAGGTCGTCGCGATGCTGTCGATTTGGTAGCCTGCACTCGGAGGCGCGAAAAGACCGATGAGCACGGCGAGGAGGCCGGGTAGGCCGATGCAAATGAAGAGCACAATGGTCATCACCAAGCCAGAGAGGTCCTTCTCGCGCTTGTCGATGAGGTCGTTGAGGCGTTGGTAGTCGTTCGCCAGGTCGTACATCACGGATTGGAGGGGTGAATTCTGCTCAACCGCCGTCTGAATGAGTTGGATGACGCGCTGAACCTGTGAGGAGCGGGTGCTGGTCGCAAAGGCAGCCAGCGAAGCATCGAAGCTGGTGACGTGGCTCTTGGACAAGGACTCGCGCAACAAGGCACCAAAGGGCCCGGGCTGATTCGCGCTCTGGTCGGACATCACTTCTTGCAGACCAAGACCTGCGCCGACGCCGTCGCTCAAGGCTTCAAGGAAGCCGGGCAAGGCGCCCTCGATCGCGCGACGCCTGCGCCGCTCCAGCATCGGTGGCAGCCCACCGGCGGCGAAGGCCACACCGATGGCCATGAGCAGCAACAACGGGAGGTTGTCGTTGAAGGATTCCACAAGACGCCAGATCATGCTTTCACCTCACAATCCAGGGTCGGTCGTGTGCGCCTTTCGACCGATGAACGCCATCAGCAGCACCGTGACACCAAGCCCACCAACGGTGATCACAGGGAGGATAGGGATCAGGCCACTCAGACCCAACATGCCCTGGAGATCCTTGGGCACAATCTGCGGTGCGAGGGCGAGCACGGCGATGAGGATCGGGGAAAGCATCCCGACGGAAAGCATCGTTTCCGGCAGACCGCCAAGTCCCTCGATGTATTCCTTCACGGCTTCTGATCGCTCTTCTTCCATGCGGCCGCCCAATTTCTTGAGGGTCTCGATGATGTCCGTGTTTTGCGTGAGGTTGTTGTACAGCGTGTTGAGCAGGCGACGGTATCCATCGGTCTCGCACGTGGTCATCAATTTCTTCAGTTCTTTTTCCAGACCTGGAGATTTGCCGCTTTGGAGGCGCTCGAGCACCGAGGCAAAATCTTCGGAAATGACGCCGTAGCCGCCACGTCCAATGGTGTGCATGGCCGCTTCCAAACCGACACCGGACGACATCATCACGTCAACGGCACGGATGACGTACAAGATTTCGCGGCTTTCTTCGATTCGGCGCATGAGATCACCTCAATCCTTGTCTTCGTAGAGTTCGAAGGTGAATTCTTCGCTGGTTCCGTCGTAAGCAAGGGAGCCGAACACGACCTTGACGTCGCGTTCCTCGAACGGGTCGTGGATGTAGGGCTGGCCGCCTCGGAACATTTCGATGACCTGCTTGTAGAGGTCCATGGGCATCAACCCACGGACGGTGTACACCGCGCTCTCCGCGCCTTCGTCGTGCAGGTCATCGCCTTCACCGCCCCGGACCACCGTTCTGGTGATCCTCCGGGCGATGCGAACGGAGATGTCCGCGTTCTGAAAGCGAATCCAGTCGGCGCTGGTCCTCGCGGTGGCGGGGCGGATGAAGAAGTCCATGCTCGGCATGTGAACGTCCCGACATCATCGAGCGGACCTTGAATGTGATGGCCGTCATTCGACCAATCGGTACCACCCAAAGTTCGGCTCAAGGATGGAGCCTTCGTCGAACAACGCGTCCAGCGTGGTGTCGGCCAAACCTGCGTCGAAGCCACGTGCGCCCATGTTTCGGATCAGGGTCTCGTAATCGACCCCTTGTCCTTGGTCCAGGGTAGCGATGAGTTGCTTCATCACGTCGCTGGCGTCATCGGAGCCGCCGCCGGATGCAGCGCCTTCGCCGTCACCGTCGCCCTCCTCACTGCCGTGGACAGGAAGTTTGGTCGGTTCGCTCCGAACGGCGTCCATGCGCCCTTCGGCAATGTCGAGGGCCTGGAGCACGTGAAGGCGGTACTGTTCCACAGAAGCACCGTCGTAGTGTGGCAAGGCAAGGGAAAGCCCTGGAATCAGGTGTTCTGGGATGCCTGCCTGCTTCATGGCAGCAGGGCCTTCGCTGACCACGGACTGCGAGCGCTCGTAAGCGTCCAAGCGCGCAAGCGTGGCGTTGGCCGTCCGAGCGAGCCATGCCGAGTACCGAGAAGGATCGATGCGGACGACCTCTTCCGGTCGAAGGCTGGTGTAAATGGCACCTTCATCGGTCTGGTACCAGCGTGCTTTCGCGACCATCATGACGTGCATCGTTTCGCCTTCTTCGAGGGCGCGGCTCAACCCAAGAATGGATTCACGAGCGCTCTCAGGGTCGTAATCTCCAACGCTGAAGTACATCAGGCCGGAAGGGTCCCGAAGTTGACCTTGGTACATGGTCTGTCCAGACGAGGTCTCACGGGCTTCCACCCGCTCGAGCAAACCAGCGACCAAGCAGCGGTTCACCTTGGCTCCAAGTCGGGTGATGACGAAGGAAGGATCGTATTCCCCCGACCCCTTCTCGTTCAGGGTCGCTTCACCAAATTCTGAGGCGAAGACATGCCATGCGGGTTGGCGACGAATGTTTCTGCTTGGCTCCATCAGGCCACCTCCCATTGCGCACGGGCTTCCGTGGCCATCAACGCGCCGTCCTCCTCGACGGCCTCCAAGGCTTCCGCCATGAACATCGAGCTCCGCTCGTCCACCAGGAGACGCCCCCGGACGGTGGCGCTTCGGCCCAGGAAGCGGGCCCGCAAGGTTTGGACCCAAGCCATCGCACCGTGTTCTGTGATGGCGGCACGAAGGCCTTCGATGTCGGTGTCCAGCAGGGCAAGCGCCGATTCACGGTTCAGGAAGATCGAGATCGTGGAGCGCTCACCTTGCATCACAAGCCGAAGCCGGACGTCCTCTTGGCCGTCCTGTGCACCATGGTCTTGGCACACCCCATCGCGAAGAACGCGACGGCACTCCGGGCACCGCTGAATCAATCCAGAATCGTCGCGAATGCTGACGATGAGCCCTGTGGTCGAGACGCCAACGCGTCCTCCACCCTCGGCCAATTCGTCGAAATCTACGTCAACGGAATGTGTCGCGAAATCGATGTTTTCCTCCCACGGGGTGCTGTCGAGGATCTCGACCTGCTCGGCGTTGTCCACCGTGATGTCAGGCACGCCTTGCCAAGCGCGGACACGAACGCCCGTGAGACGTACGGTCACCGGGAGATTCGCCTCATCGATGGGCAATTCGTCCCAAGCGCTCATCCGGCAACGCCCGCTTGGATCGGCAACTTGTCCAGACCAAAGGTGGCGTTCTTCGCCGTCACGCGTGAAGGTTCGCCGTTGCCATTCGTGAATTTCCACCACGCAACGAACGTCACGTGCTCCATCGCGAAGGTCGGCGATGGTGGATGCACTGGACGCTTCGAGGTCTTCGGCTGAAGCAAAGGCGGCGTCATGGTAAGCCTCGATGGTCGTGGTGCGGCCAAAATTGAGCTCTGGCGTGTCTCGGAAGGTACGCACGCTGGCGCCGTCGATCTTCACCAGCTGGCCGACGTCGAGTTCGAGTGGCTCCCACGACAGGAAACCGATGGACCCGGTGTCGTCGGCAACGCGCCCACGCACCACGTCAATGCTGCCCGTGCCGTCGCGACGGTGAATGACGTCAGGCCGGATGCCGAGGATCCGTCCAACCACGCAGACGTTTCCTTCCTTTGGCAAATCTGCAATGCTCAATGGCTCTCCGGGGACCACGATTGGCGCTGTGCCTTCTTCGAGCACGACCACACGGGTGGATTTGTTGACGTTGATCGAACGGCGCCCCTGGTATTCGTTGACCGATGCGCCTTCCAAACGAACGATGCTGCCGGCCCGAAGCTCGGCCTTTGGCGCCCAATCCTTGTACTCCCATCGGGTGGACGGGGTGCTGGAATCGTAGGGTTGGTCTTCGAGAAGGCCGAACGCAATGGTGCGTTGTTCGCCTCGGACGGTCTGGTCACGCACGTTGTGTGAGACGACTTGAACCGTGATTTCCACGTTCTGATCGTCGCCGTTGAGCTCCTCAAGCCGCTCCACCTTCCGCATGGGCTTGGTGGCACGCTTGGCTCCGCCGCTCGCTGAACGGCCTGCGGAGGATGGCGTGGTGTTGACCTGGAGCTTCCGGATGATCGAATGCATGGCATCCTGAGG
>Ga0075480_10000565_pt1 | contig 22410 bp, 19 predicted proteins | sample DEB08_DNA_7_FD_81590 | JGI IMG/M metagenome (GOLD analysis project Ga0075480, IMG submission 81590) | Aqueous microbial communities from the Delaware River and Bay under freshwater to marine salinity gradient to study organic matter... | ecosystem: Environmental > Aquatic > Marine > Coastal ... | reverse complement strand
GAGGCTGATGAAGTGGCTTCTGTTCTAAATGATGCTGACAGCATCATAATAATTCCAGGCTATGGCATGGCTGTAGCACAAGCCCAGCAGTCAGTCTCTGAATTAGTGCGAAAATTAAGAGCTCAAGGCAAAGATGTACGTTTTGCGATTCATCCAGTTGCTGGTCGTTTACCTGGGCATATGAATGTTCTTTTGGCAGAGGCCCGAGTACCATATGACATTGTTTTAGAGATGGATGAGATTAATGATGATTTTCCTGATACAGATGTTGCTATAGTAATTGGATCAAATGACATTGTGAATCCTGCCGCTCAAGATGACCCAAACAGTCCTATAGCTGGAATGCCTGTTCTAGAATGCTGGAAGGCTAAGCACGTGTTTGTCTCTAAAAGAGGGCAGGGAACTGGATACTCTGGGATTGAAAATCCGTTATTCTTTAAGGAGAATACAAGAATGTTTTATGGAAATGCAAAAACATCAATCGATAAACTTTTACCAATGATTAATTAATTATTGATGCAGGGCCATCAGTAGTTATTACATAGCAAAGCCTAGAACAGGCTCCTTATCTGAAATACTCTTATTATTTAAAAGTGCAAACTATATAAAAGAATTATAAGTCCAAATTTCATTTGATGTGTGAGGGAGAGCTAAGAGGTAACCCAGCATCCGGTGTGAAGCCATACAATTCAACATCCGGTAGCGCTTTAGCAACGACATTTCTAGCAGAAATGAGCTTATCAAAATCAATACCCGTTTTTAGACCCATTGCCTCTAGTAAGAAAACTAGATCTTCAGTAACTATATTACCGCTGGCTCCTGGAGCTGCGGGACAGCCGCCAATACCCCCCATTGATGAGTCAATGGTGGTCAGTCCAACTTCCAACGCTGCTAATACATTTGCCAATCCTTGACCACGTGTGTTGTGCAGATGAATTCCCGTAAGATGATCACGACCAATTGCATCCCAAACCTTTCCAATGAGTCGCTTAACCTGAACAGGATTGGCATAACCGGTTGTATCTGAGAGGCCAACCTCACTGCATCCTGCCTCCATTAATGCCTCCGCCAGTTCCACGACCCGATCCTCCGAAATGCTGCCTTCAATAGTGCAGCCAAATGCGGTTGAGAGTGCACCTTCAATTAAAGGCCTCTCATCGATTGGAAGATCTCTAATTAGCTCGACTATTCGCTTCACTTCATCCAGCATCTGGTCATGCGTTCGATTGACATTTCTCATGCTGTGAGTCTCACTGACAGATAGGGGAATAGTCAGCTTATTTACTCCTGCGAGGATGGCATTTTCAGCTCCCCTCAAGTTTGGCACTAATGCAGCCACTTTGAGGCCTTCAATAGTCCCAGCATACTTTGCTATCTCCATAGTATCTGCAAGCTGAGGGAAAATATGAGCTGGAACAAATGATCCAACTTCAATCTCAGGAATGCCTGCTAAAGCCAAAGCCTTAATCCATCTCTTTTTAGACTCAGTGGGCATGATCTGACTTATACTTTGCAGACCATCTCTGGGTCCAACTTCACTCACCTCAATGTCAATTTCACTCATAATTTTGCTTAACTTATAATTGTATTTCTTAATGGCACATAATCACTTATATCGCTTTTTGCTCTTTAAGTGTTTTGATTTCAGTATCCGTCAAACCAAGCTCACCCAGAATCTCGTCAGTGTGCTCTCCAAGCATTGGAGGCGGGTTATCAACAGTTGGTGCTTTTCCATCAAGTTTGATACCCGTTCGAGTAATTTGAATATCTCGACCTACTCCTGGAACATCGGAATAAGTACCTACCATTCCACGCTCTGCAATCTGCGGTTGAGCAAGCGCCTCTGGTACAGTTAAGATAGGGCCACAGGGTACTCCAACATTGTTTAATGATTCAGTCCACTCATCTGTAGAACGAGTCTTTAGGGTTGAGTTTAGAATCTCAGAGAGTTCAGTGCGATTTTCGAGTCTTGCCTCTCTGGTCGCAAATTTAGGATTTTCAAGCAGTTCATTAAGACCTAAAACTTGGCACATTGCTTCAAACTGCTCCTGTTTATTGGCAGCAATATTTATTTGTCCATTGCTCGTTTTAAATGTTCCTGATGGACTACTCGTAAAATTTTCATTACCCATCGCTTGAGGTTCTGTATTAGCGTTAAAGTAGTTTGAAATTTGAAAACCCATTGTACACATTACAGATTCCAGCATTGAAACGTCTATAAAGGTTCCACGTTTTCCTCCTTGCTGTGCAAGTGCAGCTGAAACGGCAAAGGCTGCTGTCAAACCTCCAATAGTGTCAGCTATAGGATAACCTACCCTTAGAGGGGCTGATTCTTTATCACCTGTAATATTCATAGTGCCTGACATGCCTTGAATAATTTGATCATATGCCGGTCGACTTTTTAGTGAGCCTTCTTGTCCAAAGCCTGATATTGCACAATAAACTAGATTTGGATTTAAATCTCGTAGCACTTCATAGCCTAAACCAAGACGACCCATGACTCCTGGCCTGAAGTTTTCGACTAAAACATCAGCAGTTTTCACTAGGCGCTTAAATACATCGACTCCCTCTGCTGTTTTAAGATTAATGGTAATTGAGCGTTTACCTGAGTTTTGAGCAAGAAAAGTAGCACCCATGAGTTTTTGATTGAGTTCAATATCCAACCCCAATTGTCTTGCTAAATCACCCCTGATAGGGAATTCAATTTTTATAACTTCAGCTCCAAGATGAGCTAATTGACAGGTACAGAAGGGCCCAGAGAGAACATTTGAAAGATCAAGTACGCGATACCCCGCTAGAGATTTCATGACTCCTCCTTTTTAGAATTTAAGCGTTTACCATAATTTGCGTGTACCACCTTTGTATTTGTGAAAAACTCACGGCAATAACTACTCTTTTCAGGTGGACCAAATGATGAATTTTTTCGACCAGTAATCGGCGCGTGAAAATCCATACCAGCAGTTGGAAGATTAATCTGTACCATTCCAGATTGGATGTTGTCTATAAAGTGATCAATTATCAAACGATCATTTGTAACAATTCCTGCTGAAAGGCCAAATTCACTATCATTAGCTAGATTGAGCGCTTCATCATAATCATTTACAGGCATTACGGCAGCAATTGGTCCAAATATTTCCTCACGACAAATCTTCATCTCACTCTTAGCATCAATAAAAAGTGCTGGCGATAAATACCACCCAGGTGTAGCCTGTTCAACTTGTTCTCCACCCGTTAATTGCTTTGCACCATCCTTCAAACCAATTTGAAGGTATTCAAGGTTTTTCTTAAGCTGTGCTTCACTAACAACAGGGCCAATATCTGTATTTGGATTTCGTGCATCTCCAATTCTAAGAAGTTCGATTCGATTTGACATTGCATCGACAAAAGAATCATGAATATTTTTAGTGACAATTAGTCGAGAAGAGGCAGTGCATCGTTGTCCACAAGAAAAGAATGCGCCATTGATTGCGTATTCGACAGCTTTATCGAGGTCAGCATCATCAAGTACAATGAGTGGATTCTTACCGCCCATTTCAAGCTGAATCTTGCCGCCTCGTGCAAATACACTGGCGCCAATCTTGCGTCCAATATCTGAAGAGCCAGTGAAGGTGACGCCTGCCACATTTGGGTGTTCCACAATAGCGGCGCCTGTTTCCGAGCCTTGTCCCATCAATAGGTTAAATACGCCATCTGGGAGACCTGCTCTAGAAATAATCTCTGCAAGAGCCCATGCAGACCCACATACCAGTTCAGAAGGTTTGAAAACAACTGTATTGCCATAAGCAAGCGCTGGTGCAATTTTCCATGCAGGAATCGCCAATGGAAAGTTCCAGGGTGTTATAGCAGCAACTACACCGATTGGTTCGCGCTGAACCTGAAGCGATATGCCTTCCCGAAGTGAACGATAACCCTCTGTATGAGAGCGATAAACTTCAGCTGCAAAAAACTTAAAGAGGCTACCCGCACGATGAGCCTCAGCCACCGCTTCTTTGAGTGTTTTTCCTTCTTCGCGAGCTAAAAGGTCGCCTAATTCATCTTTACGTTGAATAATCTCCGTGCCGATTGCATCAAGAATATCAAATCTCTCTCCAGAAGTGCTGGATGACCAGGCTGGTAGTGCACTCATTGCTGCTAAAACTGCATCTTCAACGTCATCTTTTGTAGCAATTGAGTAACTAGCGATTACATCATTTGTGTCTGATGGATTAATATTTTGGATGTGATTTGAGCTATTTCGCCATTCTCCTGCAATGAAGTTATGTTTTATCTCATGTTCATTATTATTTTGAATAGTCATAGTAATTCCTCTAAAACAGGTCGCCAACCAATATCCTCATGCCGATGATCAAAGGTATTTAAGTAAAAACACTGACCGGCCTCATAACCCCGACAACAACGAGCATTGTCCCGGTTTAAATATGGCATTGAAGTCCAGCTGTATGCACCAGCCCAATTCCAGAATTGATTATGCGGTGCTTGAAGTACCTCATCACTTAAGACTCCAATCTTATCATTGGAAGATAATGATGGCAAACCCTTAATCGTTTCTCCACCAGAGATAAAACGATCCCATTCGTTATCTGCTGGAAGACCACCGCTTAGACCGTTATTCTCATCATAAAAATCATTACCTCCAGTCATTAATCGACATTTATATTTTTTTCCATCAATGATGATCATTTTTCCATCAACATATCCCGCATCATATAAATCTTGCCAACTAACGCGAACAAGAATCATGCGATCGCAGATATAAAGACGGCGAGTATTGTCATTAAGAACAATCCAGTTTAATGTATTTTTAGTATTGCTTGAGGTATCTCCCAACCACCATCGACTCCAATCAGGACTAGGCTCAAACTCTGCAATATTGCCAGGTTTCATACCCTTATAGGGTACTGGTAATATAGAGAAATCAACAACCCATGGGCGAGTTGGAAGAGGCTGAGGCTCTTTGTCATGATATAGAGAGCCAAAAGATTTAATACCTTCAAAAATGTGCATAATCAATTTTACTTACCAGTTTGGAACATATACTTACGAAGAGTGCGTAAGAGGAGATGTCCAGCAATTTGTTGTGTGCGTCCTGAGGGGTCAAGTGGTGGGCAGGTTTCTACAATATCCAGCCCATCAAATGGTGCTTCAGAGAGAATATCAAGCATTTGGCAATATTGTCTTGGAGTAATCCCACTATGAACAATTGATCCTGTACCAGGTAAATAGCCAGCATCCATAGCATCAATGCAAAGAGAAACATATAGGCTTTCGCATCCTCTTGTTGCATGCTCAATAGCAAGCTCCATAACTTTGGCGGATCCAAGGCGATGAACATCCTGAGAAGAGAAAACCTTTCCTCCCATACTCTCAATTAACTCATACTCGCCTCCATCAATCCAGCCTGATATGCCAATCCAAACCATATTTGCTTGAATAATATTAGAGACTTCAGTAATGCGTCGACCATTAGTAGCATGATTGTATTTACCCCAAGCTCCAAGACGATTTGTAAAATCTAAGTGTCCATCAACCTGGATGTAACCAAACTTTCGATTTGGATCCCGATCTAAAAGACCTCTTGAATAACCAAGGCAGGAAGGGTAGCCATTGTAGTGGTCACCTCCTAATGCAAGCGGAATTGCACCAGCTGCAGTAACTGCTTGTGTCATAGAAGCTATTGATTCAGTTGTATCCTCAACACTATCAGGGAAAATATCAGCGTCACCACAATCAATAATCCAACCATCTTGTCGTTTTCGAAGTACACTTTTCACAGTAGGGTCGAACAATTCAGTTTGATCATTTGATATGGATTTTGATATTTCTGTTGTTGCTACTCTTAATGCATCTGGACCAAAACGCGTTCCAATACGACTGGAATGTGTCCAATCAGATGGCATCCCAACTACTCCAAGAACCCCAGGTTTAAGCTGTTTTGGAGATCCTAGCGGCGCTCCAAATAGAGAGGAGGCAACAGTATTCATTTTTGGATAATTTGACATAAATTAAAGTTTTCTCCTTTTATTAATTATCATTAGATTTGAAATCGTTAATAAGTCCCAGGCGTGAACAGAGGTATCCAACCAGCGCAGTAACAATTAGACGCTGGCCAGTTTTTACTATGCTTAGTCCATTGACTGTTGGGTTATGACCCGTCAAAATTAGGGTGGCTATAGGCGCTCTGGCAATTGCCACTAAAACTCGCCTTAACAGTTTTAGACTCATTCCGTTAAATACTGGTTTATCCGACATACCATGAAGCTCTGAGGATACTGACGATAGGTCAAGGTTAACAATGACTGGTAAATTACGGTTCGATAATGTTAGACTTAAATCTGAAATCTCATTTGAGTCCATATTATTAAGTTGGTTTGATGAAAATATTTTTGCACTAGTGTCTGTAAGCTCCTTAATAAACTCTACAGAAGGATTCTCAGATGGGGCGAGTATACATGTATCTTTCAGCTTAACTTTTCCGCTTGCTAACAGAGAAGCAAGTGGTGCAGAAGTTTGTTGACTCAGCTCTGTGTTCGAAGTACCTGGCGTTTTCCCACCAATTTGAATATATGCGGCAGACTTACCTTCTGCAATGCCTCTTGAAACTGGAGCAATAATGCTGCTATCTCCACCAAGGACAATGCTCGTTGCATTGCGCTTATAGACTTCTTCAATTGAACGAGTAATTAGCTCATCAGCTTTGAATTTAGTTTGTCCTAAAATTGGAATATCTCCAAGATCAAACAGTTGTTCGTTGATAGATGATGTATCAAACAACTCTAGCTCATCAATATTAATTGGATTACTGAATTGTGGATTGGCATACCATCCAAAATAGACTGACGTTTCTCTTATTGCCAAAGGCGAAAAGCGTGCTCCAGATTTTAGATTGTTACTATTTTCCATCGGAGCACCAATGACTGCTAGTGATCCTGATGATAAATCCTCAAAATTTGCCCTAACTGACCTCATAAATGACAAATGGCCGGCCATACGTGGAATTGGAGCGGTTCTCAGTGGCATAAGGCGCTCTCCTGAGACATTGCTTCAATCACGCACCTAATAATCTCGATAACAGTGAGACTCGCAGCGCTGCCCGAAAGATCTAGGTCCGGTATAAATCCAGTAACATCAGCACCTATGATGGGTAGCTTTCCAAGTTCAGAGATGAGTGAGGTTAGCTGCTCTGGCGAAAGACCAGTTCCAAGGTATGGAGAATTAGAGCGAATAGAAGGTAATGCAAGAACATCGACATCTACACTAAGATAAAAGCCAACCTCTTCGTCTTGCAGATCATCGACTATCTGTTCGGATAATCCTGTTAAGGATTTTGAAAGTTGATGAGCAGAACGAACAAAGCCATCAGATAAATATTCATACTCCTCTATGGAGCTTAAATCACTAACACCAAGCATTGCAATTGAACTTGCACCACCGCAGAATTCAGCAATTTGTCTTGTTGCAGATGAACGATTCATTGGGTTTTTTTGTGCAACTGGGGTTTCTGCTGCATCCAGATTGCGTGAAATTCGAATAAATTTCAAATGACAATCGGGTTTTGCCTTTAACTGCCCAGATACCAAAGCAGGAATGAGGCTATAGTCTCCACCCAATGCGAGAAGTCTAGCACCGGTTTGTTGAATCCTAGAGCTTTGTTCTTCTAAAATTGACTGCGTTTTTATAGGCTCAATTGGAAAAACATTTAACTCACCAACGTCAATAATGTTGCTAGGAGTAGAAATTTTGAGTCCATTAGCTAACAATGGAGTCGATGCATACCTTAATTGCCTAGCTGCATATCTCGCGCCTGGCTCACCCTGAGAAAAATGGTCACAGAATAGCCCTGCAACAGCTATTTTTTTCTCTGAAAGGTCTTCAATATCACCAATTGGAGCACCAAAAAAAGATGGTACTGACTGCATTGATAGGTTTAAATCGACTTTACTCATCAGGAAATATCCTCAAAAAGTCTCTCACCGAGTATTGCTAATAGTGCCTCTGCACTAGCGTATTGAGAATGACCTCGAGCATCAAGTGAAGGTGCAACATTTGATACACAAACACCTACTAACTTTTCAGTAAAATTAGTTTTAGAAAGAATATCAATTAACTGCAAAGGTGATAGACCGCCGACGTTTAAACTCGGTGTTCCTGCTGCATATCCAGTATCCAAAACTCCAGCATCTACTACGCACAAAATTTGCTTGTTCTGAAGAGAGAATTGTTGAATCTCATTTGAGGCAGCATCTATACCCTGATCATGAATATCCTCAGCGGAAATAATGTTTCCATGAATCTTCTGTATTTCTTTCCAGTTTTTATGAGGTTGGATGCCATTTGTACCTATAGCTAGCAGGGGATAACTTTCAGAACTAGGCTTTGATGTGAGAAGCGTAGAAAGTGCTTTAGAGGGTAGATCGTTTGCTTCTGGTATATCTAATCGGTTTGAAAAAACAAGCACTCCAAGCTCAGGTAAAGATCTTTGGAGGCCATTAACAAATCCCTCTAGAATTCTTCCATCCCCCCCAAGAATAACTGGCAGTCCACCTTGATCATTTATACCTGTAGTTAATTTTTCAATTTGTTTTAAAGTCTCTGTTGAAACCTCAGTACAGTCTGCAAGGTCTCCAAGATCTATCCCAACCGCTTCACTTCTGAATCGAGTAGTTTTTCCTGTGTCAATTGATACGACCGACTTTGATGGAGAATTAAAATAACAAGATAGTGCATTCATAGTAGCCTGTCTTATAGCCTTGGGACCCTTTGAACATCCACTTCTTCTGGGTAAAGTAGAGTCAGCAGGCGCTCCAAAAACAACAATACTTCCTTGAGAAATATCTTCTAGATTTCTTTCAGGAAATCCAGCAAATGTTGCACTAGCTGTTGAAGATTCACCAAAATTCTTACTCATATGATTTCATCCTAATATTGAATAGCTGTAAAAATAGCATTGATTTATTATGAGTAATCATATTTGATCCTTGCTTTGATTCCTATTAAAAATAAGGACGGTAACTAAAGCACTGACAGAGATAATGATCAGACAAGATGATATCGCAGCTATAGTTGGGTCAACCTGATCCCTTAAAGAATTAAACATTCGTCTTGTAATCGTAGCATTTTCTCCACCCGAAACAAACATTGAGACAACTACTTCGTCTAGAGAAGTAATAAATGCTAGCAATGCACCAGTTTGGATAGAAAATTTTACTTGAGGGAGGGTAATTGTTAAAAGAGCTCTTGGGCGAGATGCACCAAGACTTCTTGCAGCGAGCTCTTGATTGAAGTCATAATTTTTTAACCCAGCAAGTACAGTAATAATAACAAATGGGACTGCTAATGAAGTGTGAGCAATAACGATTCCAGTGATTGTGTAATTTAGACCAAGTTTTGCATAAAGATGAAACACACCAATTGCAATTAGAATTACTGGCACAAGGATTGGAACAACTACAATTAATTGAGAGACATTCCGCACTCTTGCAGATGTAAATGTTAGTCCATAAGCTGCTAAAGATCCTAGTGGAGTTGCAATAATTGTAGTTAGAAAAGCAACAAGCAATGAAGTTCTTGTTGACCTCATCCATTCACTCGACCCAAAATAAGACTCATACCAACGAAACGACCATGACTCAGGAGGAAACTCCAAATATGAGGCTCCAGAAAATGACATTGGAATTACTATAAAAGTTGGAAGTGCAAGAAAGAAGAGTATACAAACTCCAGCGAAACCAAGCCAGAGATTATTATATTTTCTTTTGCCAACCATTTCGACTGCAGCCATTCTACCTACCTCATAAACAATTTATCAATGCCAAAGGCACGATTGAAGATCCAGATTACGGCAAACGCCAAAATCAGAAGAACTACACCAAGCGCACTTGCTGCGCCCCAGTTTGAATAGAGCATAATAGTTGAATCTATTCGTTGAGCCAGCATCTGTATTTTTCCACCTCCAAGCAAGGCTGGTGTTACATAAGTCCCTAATGCAAGAACAAATACAAGCACTGTTCCAGCAAAAAAACCTGGCAGAGACATTTTGAAGAACACCTGCCAGAATGCACCCCGAGGTGTTGAACCTAAACTAATTGCAGCTCTAATGAAATTGTTATCAATTGAGCGCATTGATGCGAATAGTGGAAGTATGAAAAATGGTAATAAAATATGAACCATGCCAATAATACTTCCGGTTAAATTATGTGCTAATTGAAGTGGTTCATCAATCCATCCTATTGAAATAAGGGTGTCGTTAATAATTCCATTACGTTGGAGAATAACGAGCCAGGCATATGTTCTTACCAGAATTGAAGTCCAAAACGGCAGCAAAACAAAGATCATCAGGATACTTGCTAAACGGTTGGGAAGTTGTGATAACCAGTAACACAACGGGTAACCAAGCAGTATGCAAAAGAATAAGGTAATAAAACTTATTTTGAGTGTAACTATGAATGTCTTGATATAGAGTTGACTTTGAAAAATTCGATCATAATTCTCCCAAGAGAAATCTCCCGCGCGGTCAAAAAATGAAAGAGATGATAGCCAGAATACTGGAATAAATACAACTATCAAAATGGTGATAAGTGATGGAAGTGATAAGTTAAAAAACAATCGACCTTCTTTTCGACGGGCTTTTGCAAGTTCCTTACTATTAAGACCTTCTAATTGATTGTTAGAGGCTATATTCATTCAACTCTTCCTTTAACGGTAATAACATCTTCAGCATGAAGACCAAGATATATTGGCTTACCTACATCAGGAATAATATTACTGCTTTGTGACTTGTTAGCAGGTAATCTGACGCTAATCATAGTGTTTTCACCAAGATCTACCATGACTAGTACACTTTCTCCCTGATAGACCGATGCACTTACTATTCCAGAAAGATCATTCAAAGAATCATCTTTTGAATTAGACATCACTAGAAGCTCAGGTCGAATAACAAGACAGTGCGGTTCCCCACCTTTGGGTTGAGGATTTGTCATTTTTAAGGGCTTGCCCCTTAGAGTAAGACCTTTGATTGAATTCTCTAATTGAAGAAGAACTGATTCACCAATAAAATCAGCAACAAATAAGTCATTCGGATTATCATATAGTGCCTTTGGGGCATCAACTTGAACAAGACGACCATTATTAATAACTGCAATACGATCTGACATAGTCAATGCTTCTCGCTGGTCATGAGTCACATAGACAATAGTTGCTTCAAGTTTCTGATGAAGCGCCTTGAGTTCTATTTGCATGTGCTCTCGTAACTTTTTATCCAATGCAGAAAGAGGCTCATCCATCAAAATAATCTTAGGTTCAAAAACCATTGCACGTGCAAGAGCAACGCGCTGTTTTTGTCCACCTGAAAGTTGGTGAATTCTTCGTTCACCATATCCTCCAAGTTGAACCATTTCAAGGGCTGCTTCAATTTTAGTTTTTTGATCTGAATCTGTCATGCCTCGAACACGAAGTGGATAACCAACATTTTCAGCGACTGACATAAACGGAAATAGTGCATAATTCTGGAATACCATTCCCAAACCACGCATGTGAGGTGGCGTCATGGTCATTTCTTGCTGACCAAAATAAATACTACCCTGATCTGGACTACAAAATCCTGCTATAGTCATCAATAAGGTTGTTTTTCCGGATCCAGAGGGCCCAAGTAAGGTGATAAATTCTCCAGCCTTAATATCTAATGATACATTCTCTAGAGCATAAACATCACCATAGGATTTGCTTAAGCTTTTGATCCCAATCGGTAAAGATTTATGATTTTCGTTGTCTGTATTTGACATACCTTTTATCCTTGGTCAAGCCCAAAAAATTAAAAATTACTTAAATTAAAAGGGTGTAGCTATATAACTACACCCTCACATTTTATCCTTTCTATTGCTGGATAAGCGTATCAAAGCGCTCTGTTAGTATATCGAGTTGACCAATGTAGAAATTTGGGTCTACTAAAAGTTGCTTGTCATAATTGTCTGGATGAGTATTAACATTCTTTGCTTGCTCAATGCTTAGAACTCCTGCATCAAATGCATACTTATTTACAGGACCAAGAGGCATCGTCTTTGCTAATGTAGCCTGAGATGTCGCTGATAAAACAGAATTTATTAAATGCATTGCATTGTCATAATTTGGCGCACCTTTTGGTACAAGTAGGCAGTCAACATCCATCGTACCATCCTGGAATGTGTAAGCAACATCTACACCAGAGTTTGCAACACTCTCAACACGGTTATGCCCCATGTGGACTACATCAACTTCACCATCGCGAAGAATTTGAGCTGATTGAGATCCTCCACGATACCATACAGTCACATGTGGAACAATTTCAGCAAGCTTGGCCCAAGCACGTTCCTGTCCAGCTTTGGTTGAAAGAACATTATAAATTTCACTCTTATCTACACCATCAGCCATAAGAGCAGCCTCTAGGTTGTAGTTAACTTTTCCATGCATACCGCGCTTTCCTGGGAATTTTTCAACATCCCAAAAATCTGCCCAGCTTTGTGGTCCATTATCACCAAACTGATCTTTTCTGTAGGCGATAACTTTTGTGAAGTTAATAAAACCAATATAGTTGTCTTGTCTTAAATCAGATGGAATTCCTGAAGCATCAACCATTTTATAGTCGATAGGCTCTAACATTCCATCTCTTGAAAGTGTCTCACAAGCAGAAAGTTCCATTTCAGCTACATCCCAAGCTACGGCATTAGCAGAAATCTGAGCACGAATATCTTGAATACCATTTGTTGTATCTTCTTTAACTTCAATGCCAAGATCTGCAGCAGCTGGTGCTAGCATAGATGATCTAAGCGCATCTTGGAATGAGCCACCCCATGATGCAAACATTACAGAATGGCCATCAGCTTTAGCAACATTACTAAGACCAAGTAACATTCCTATTGATAGCGCTAAACACACTATTTTTGAATATTTTTTCATTTGTTATCTCCTTTAGTTATGTTATCCAGGCTAAAAATTTAACTTGGAAATTGTCTCATATTAAAAAACTTAAATAAAATAAATTTCACTCTACGAAACATCGTTTCATTTTCATGTATAATTAATAAAAAGTCAAGAAAAAAAAATAAAAATGCTTCAGTTTGTTATTAAATATTTATATTCCACCTAATTAAATAATATCTAAATGGCCAAATCGACAGAAAAAATAAAACCTATCAAAAGTGGGGTTGAGTCCGTAGAACGTGCTCTGAGTCTTCTTGAAGCTTTTAATATGGGTGATAATGGTCTTGCATTGAAAGAGATTGCTCAAAGAACAGGCCTAAATAAAGCTACAATACTTCGACTTAGTGCCTCACTTGAAAAGTTTGGCTATCTTTCTCGAGATGATGATGGCAATTTTCATCTTGGGTCTTCATTATGGAAAGCTGGTTCAATTTACAGAGATAATCTTCAGTTGGGAAAAATAATTCGTCCAGCGTTGATTGAGCTTGTTGAAAAAACAACAGAAACAGCTGCTTTTCATGTTTTGCGTGGAAATTCAGGTGTTGTTCTTTATTGCGAAAATTCTAAAAGAAGAATGCGCTATCATATTGATGAAGGAGAAATTACTCCGCTTAATTTAGGCTCTTCTGGAAAGGTTCTTGAAGCATTTGTAAACTCTAAAACATCTCAATCTATAGTTATACAGAACCAAGGATACTATATTAGTCGTGGAGAGCGTGATCCTGAAATTGCTGGCATCTCAGTTCCTGTTTTAGGTCGAGATAGTGAACTCATTGGTGTTCTTTCGCTGTCAGGCCTTATTAGTAGATTCAATGACGAGAATATTGAAAGCTTTTTAGAGGAGTTGATATCAACCTCCCAAAAGGTTTGCTCAAGCTTTGGTAACAAGTAAATTGCTTTAAGCTGGTTTATGTCCTAGATATAGTAATTAACTATTCCGAATGTATATAACCCGGTAAAGATTATATTAATCCATTTCAATTGCTTTTCAGTATGAAGCCAAGCACAATAAACCCATATTAAGCAAAAAGGGAGCCCAATAAACATTGTGTAAGGATATAAGTCATTGATAATAGCTATGGTGCTAAGGATACCAAGGAATAGCGCGAACCACTTTAAGTGTTGTTCATATTTAGCGAATCGCATCAATTTAGTTCTTCCTGCTAAATTAATTAAAGGGAATCGAAGTCACTTTTGCAGATCTTAAACCCCATGGCGTTTCAACAGTGACCTCGGAGTCAATTGCATTATGACCGCTATCTATTGTCGCCATAGCCATATTAATTTTTAATCTTGGAGAGTAAGCAGCACTAGAAACTTTACCGCAAATTTGATTATCACTCATGACCTGCCATGGACTTGCACAACCGCCAACAAATGGGTCACCATCGACAACAAGTCCAACAAGCTTTTTGGTGACACCTTCAGAGCGTATCTTATGAAGAGCTTCCCTGCTTAAGTAATCAGCCTCTTTATCCAGTTGACAAAAATTACCTAATGGAAGCTCTAACGGGTTACTATTGATATCCATATCATTTCCCCATGAGAATAGTCCCGACTCTACCCTTTCGATATTATTTGGGGTTCCTGGCTTAATGTCATATTTCTTTCCTGCACCAGCAACGATGTCCCATAACTTATCACCTTGTGATCCGTCACGAAGATAGAGTTCAAAGCCTCCTTGTTTGCTCCAGCCTGACTTTTGAACAATAAGAGGGATTCCCTCTAGCTCACACTCTTTAAAAAAGAAATACTTAACATCTTTAACCCAGTCACCAAATAAATCAATCATTAAAGGCAAATGGTTAGGGCCCTGAATTGCTAAAGGAGAAACATCTGGCTCAGAAATATTAACGTCCCATCCAAGTCCACAGGCAAGCCCACGTGTCCAAAGGAGTACGTCGCTGTCTGCAATCGATAGCCAAAAATGACTTTCGCCTAGTCTTAAGATAATAGGGTCATTAATAATCCCTCCATTTTCGTCTGTAATGAGGGCATATTTTCCTTGGCCAATCTGAAGTTTTGAGAGGTCTCTGGAAGTAATATATTCTACAAACCTGTAGGCGTCACTTCCAGTAATCTCAACCTGACGTTCAGCAGCAACATCCCACATGGTGACGTTATTCATAAGGTTCCAGTAATCCGCTTCAGCTCCCTCATAAGAGGTGGGCATAATCATGTGGTTATAAACTGTAAAGGTTTTGGCTCCCGCTTTCAGCGTAGATTCGTAATAGGGCGACTTTCGTAAGCGATCCGATAGCGTAAAGTTGACATGTCCTTCCATCTACAAACTCCAAAAAAATGAACTGAACGATTAAACCTGTTCAAGGATAAAAAATTCGTATTTTATACCTATTTTTTTAGAATTTCCAACTATAAATTCTCTGCTGGAATACTGCTCGCCTCAAGCCATTTTTTAAATCTTTCTTGGATTTTGTTGAGTTCAGCTTCTCCAATTCCTTCAAAGCGCAATACCAGGCATGGAGTAGTGTTTGATGGCCTAACGAGCCCCCAGCAATCCTCATAGTCGACTCTGAAACCATCAATAGTGTTAACGCTTGCATCAGGAAAGTCTATGTTATTTGATAATGAGTCCATCGCGTCATATTGTTGACCATGCTTCTCAAAGTTGATATTAATTTCTGGCGTGCTGAGGTTGACGGGTAATTCATCGAAAATCTCAGAGCAGGTCTTTTGACTTTTTGAGACTATCTCTAATAGTCTTGCTCCAGTATAGAGTGCATCATCAAAACCATACCAACGCTCCTTAAAAAAGATATGACCTGACATCTCTCCAGCAAGTTCAGCATTTGTCTCCTTAAGTTTCTTTTTGATAAAGCTGTGACCAGTTCTGGAAAGGATTGGCTCACCCCCATTATCTAAAATTAGCTGTGGAAGAAGAGAAGTGCATTTGACATCATAGATGACTTTCGCACCCTTGTTTCGACTGAGAACATCCTTTGCATAAAGCATCATTTGATGGTCAGCCCAAATCACCTTTCCTTTGTTGTCAACAACGCCAAGTCTGTCACCATCCCCATCAAAAGCAAGACCTAAATCAGCATCTGTTTCAATGACTTCTTGTATCAGGTTTTCTAAATTTTCTGGTTTAGATGGGTCTGGATGATGATTAGGAAATCTGCCATCTACTAGGCAGAATAGTTTGGAAACTTTTACCCCTAAGGCATCAAAGAGTTTGGGAGCTATATTGCCTGCAACGCCGTTTCCACAATCGATGACAACCTTTAGTTCTTTCTCTAATTTTATGTCTGACTTAATGGTGTCAATATAATCTTGATCAATGTTAATAGAGGTTGATGTGCCGTGACCATTTGAGAAGTCACTCTCTAAAATTCTTGAATACAAATCTTGAATTCTTTCTGCAGATAAAGTTTCACCAGCAATCATAATCTTTAATCCATTATATTGGGCAGGATTATGAGAACCCGTAATCATTACACCTGAAGAAGCTGCCTTTGTATGTGTCGCAAAATAGACAACTGGGGAGGGCACCATACCTATATTAACAACATGGCAACCACTTTCTATAAGTCCAGATATTAGAGCTTCAGAGAGTTCAGGGCCTGACAATCTTCCATCTCTTCCAACAACGACACCTCTCTCACCTTTTTCAATAGACTCACTACCAACAGCTCTTCCTATAAGTTTGACAATTTCGGGTGTTAATTCAGTTTCTACAATGCCTCTGATGTCGTAGGCCTTAAAGATTGAGCTTGGAATTTTCATGAGTACTTTATTGATTGAGAAGAACAATATTTTACAGTATATAAACTTAAAAAATATAGCTCGACCTGATTGGTTTTTTGGGTTTTTTTAAGGGATAATAACAATCCTAATTTTTAGTTAAAGTGATATTTTATGTCTGAAAAAGATATTGATCCCCAAGAAACTATTGAGTGGTTAGAAGCCTTTAGATCAGTGGCTCGTTTTGGGGGTGAAGATAGAGCTAAATACATCCTCCAAAAGCTGATGGATATGGCACATGAGGATGGCATGGATTTGCCTCAGGGGGTTAACACAGCTTATTTAAATTCGATTCCTGTCGAAAAGGAGAGCGAGTTAGTTGTGATGCACGAAATTGAGCATCGTATCAAATCAATTATCAGATGGAATGCCATGATTATGGTTGTTAAGGCTAATCAGGTTTCTTCAGAGCTTGGAGGTCATATTGCTTCATTTGCCTCCAGTGCAACATTGTATGAAGTTGGTTTTAATCATTTTTATCGGGGAAATAATTTAGATCAGGGTGCAGACCTCATATTTTTTCAGGGGCATATCGCTCCTGGAATCTATTCAAGAGCCTACCTTGAGGGGCGAATAACTGAAGATCAAATGTTAAACTTTAGGCAAGAGGCTAATAAAGAGGGGTTGTCTTCTTACCCGCATCCATGGCTCATGCCAGACTTTTGGGAATTTCCAACGGTCTCAATGGGTTTAGGCCCAATCATGTCAATATTTCAAGCTCGCTTTATGAAGTATTTGCATCACCGTGAAATAGTTAAAACAGATAAAAGAACTGTATGGGCCTACTTGGGAGATGGTGAAACAGATGAGCCTGAGTCTCTTGGAGCAATATCCCTTGCAGGAAGGGAAAAACTTGATAATCTAATCTTTGTTATCAATTGTAATCTTCAGCGCTTGGATGGGCCAGTCAGAGGGAATGGCAAGATTATTCAAGAGCTAGAGGGAATGTTTCGAGGTGCAGGTTGGAACGTCATTAAAGTCATATGGGGAAGGGGATGGGATAAATTACTTGCGAATGACACATCTGGGCTTCTCAAGCAAAGAATGGAAGAGGTAGTCGATGGGGAGTATCAGGCATATAAGGCAAAAGATGGTGCATACGTGCGAAAACACTTCTTTGGAAAATATCCAGAAACACTTAAACTCGTTGAAGACATGTCGGATGATGAAATATTTGCCCTTACTCGTGGCGGACATGATCCAAATAAAGTTTACCAAGCTTATAAGGCTGCAAAAGAGCATAAAGGACAGCCAACAGTCATCCTTGCTAAGACTGTTAAAGGTTATGGCATGGGTGAAGCAGGAGAAGGCAAAAATACCACTCATAGTCAAAAAAAATTGGGTGTAGATGCCTTGGTTAAGGTGGCTCAGAGATTTGATATTCCTGTTACCAAAAAAGATGCTGAGGAATTAAATTTCTATAAACCGGCTGAAGATAGCGAGGAATTAACTTATTTGAGAGAGAAAAGAGAGGCTTTAGGTGGATTTCTTCCTACAAGGAAATTTGAGCTTGAATCCTTTAATATCCCTCAATTAAATACTTTTGAACCTCTTCTTAAGTCAACAAATGAAAAAGAAATGTCTAGCACTATGGCTTTTGTTCGATTCTTATCTCTATTAATTAGAGATAAAGAAATTGGTCCAAAGGTGGTTCCTATTGTTCCTGACGAGGCTAGAACTTTTGGGATGGAGGGTCTTTTTAGGCAAATGGGGATTTACTCATCCTCTGGCCAACTTTATGAACCAGAAGATTCTGACAAGGTGATGTGGTACAAAGAGGATATCAAAGGTCAAGTCCTACAGGAGGGTATTAATGAGGCTGGAGCAATCTCAGACTGGATAGCGGCTGCAACAGCGTATGCGTCGCATAACGTAACTATGATTCCTTTTTATATCTATTACTCTAAGTTTGGCTTCCAACGAGTTGGAGATCTTGCCTGGGCAGCGGGTGATATGCAAGCAAAAGGTTTTCTAATGGGAGGAACAGCAGGAAGAACAACACTGGCTGGTGAAGGTCTTCAACACCAAGATGGCGACTCATTGATTGTTGCCAATACGATACCAAATTGTGTTTCGTATGACCCAACATACGCCTATGAACTAGCCGTTATCATCAGAGATGGCATGTATCGCATGTATGAGAAGATGGAAAATATCTTTTATTACATTACCCTTATGAATGAGAATTATGCACATCCAAAGATGCCAAAGGGAGTTGAAGAAGGAATTATCAAAGGGATGTATCCTTTAAAAACTGTAGGAAAATCTAAAATAGAAGTTCAGTTACTTGGAAGTGGTGCAATACTTCGTGAGGTTGAGAAGGCTGCAGATATGCTCGAAAAAGACTGGGGAGTAATGTCTCATGTGTGGAGTGTAACAAGCTTTAATGAGGTGACTCGAGAAGCTCAGAACATTGATCGTGAGAACTTATATAATAGAACTCAAAACTTGCCGTATGTCACTCAATGCTTAAGCAAATCTAAAGGGCCTGCAGTTGCAGCAACTGATTATATGAGAAACTACGCCGAACAAATTCGTAAATATGTACCCATGCGCTATGAGGTACTGGGAACAGACGGTTTTGGAAGATCTGACTCGCGTAAGGAGCTTAGATACTTTTTTGAGGTGAATGCTGATTATATTACCTATGTGACTCTGAGCGCCCTGGTAGAAGAAGGAAGTTTAGATGCCAAAATATTAGATAAGGCTGCAAAAAAACTTAATATTGATTCTGGTAAATCTAATCCAATGCATACCTAGGGTTTATGAAAACTGAAGAATATCTAAATAAACTTAAATCAGGGGCATCAATAAAATTCTCAGACTTTATTGAGTTAATTGATAGCGAATATAATTTTTCAAATATTGCTTTTGATAACGGTGAAATTACTAATTCAAAATCTGAAAATCAAGGCTCTGCCAAAGTATTCTGTTTTGGCCATATGCATTCACTCTCAGAGGTAGAAGTGCTTCGTTGCTTTGCAGAGCATTACCAATCCGTAAAGGAAAATCCAGAGGATGAAAGTTCACACTTAAATATTCGAAGCTTCATGAAAAATGGTTGGAATGGGCTTTTAATTGACTTTGATGCCTTAAAAGTTAAAGCATAAATTAATGGAAGTCGAAATTTCTAATGAAGAAGCTCAGGCATATGATAGGGGTGTCTATGCAACATTCTTAGGCGCATTTCTTGTTTTATTTCAGATTGGTATATATTTTGTATATATTCCTTGGAATGCTGAAAGAATGCAAATTACTGAGGCAGAAATTGGATTAGGATTGTTTGCTTTTGGTTTATTGAATCTAGTTGGTAATCAAACTTCAGGAAGACTCATCGTTCCACGAATAGGAACAAAAAATACCATTGTAATTGGCCTTTTAGGGATAGCTTATTGCCCTTTGTTGTTGATCCTAGCACCAAGTTATTTTTGGTTTTTGGTTGCTTTTATGCCTTTTGGGTTTTTTGTTGGACTTTTTAGTCCATCATCCCAATCACAAATTTCCATGATTGAAAGTAAAACATCACGGGTTCTAACACCGCTCTATCACGCTGCATTTAGCTTTGGTTCACTTGTAGGCGCATTTAGTGCTTTTTTTACTATCAGATACATAGATAGCCCTGTATTAATTTTTTCAATAACAGGAACTATGCTTATCTTAGGAGCTTTTTTAATTAATAAATTTGGTCTTGATAAGTCCTATGAGAATTTAGAAAAAACTCCTAAATTCAAATTACCCAAAAATTCAATACTCGCCTTTGGAATTTTGATGATGCTCAATTACGCAACGATGGGTATTATCTTGGATTGGTCTGCGCTTTGGTTAACAAAAGATTTGTTGGTTCCTTTGTATCTTGGTGGTGCAATCATATTTGCATTCAATATTGGTGAAATCTCTGCAAGATTGATTGCATCAAAAATGATTAAAAAGGCAGGTGAAAAGGTTGTTGGCGGGTATTTGAGTATTGCAGCAGGATTGGTTATGTTTGCATCTATACTAACTTCAAATTTCTATATTATTGTTTTTGGTATGCTCCTTTTTGGTTTTGGAACTGCGAACTTTATTGCGATAATATTTAGGTTAGCAATCAGAGTTACCGATGAACCAATAAATCTAACAGTTGCAAACTTAATTACCCTTGGATTTTCTGGCTTTATATTTGGGCCAGCTCTGGTAGGCTATTTGGCTGAATACTTAAGTCTAACCTTCAATATGTATTTACTGAGTGTTGTTTGGGGACTGAATGGAGTTGCGCTAATTATTATGATGAAACGCATTAATTCAAACGCTTAGTAATGAGGTGGTTTATCATCTGAAGCCTTATTTTGAACAGATATTGATTCAGATTGATCCATTAATTTGTCATGGGTATCTTTGAGTTTTAAGTTGAGTTTCTCAAGTTTTTCACCCTGACGAAAAACAACCATATTCAACTCATCAATCATATTTTGAAGAAACGCAATTTTTTCCTCAAGTTCAACTATTTTCTGTTCTGACATAATTTTATTCTAAATAAAAAAGCCACCTTGCGGTGGCTTTCATCATTACTTTTCGATTAAAACTTTTCTAGAAAGTTTAATTCGGCCTCGATCAATTCCAAGAACCTTAACCTCAATCTCTTCCCCCTCTTTGAGATAATCTTCAACCTTCTCTACTCGCTCGTGAGCAATTTCAGAAACGTGTAGGAGTCCATCTTGATTAGGCATGATAGTTACAAATGCACCAAATTCAACGATTTTGGCAACTTTGCCCATGTAAACTTTATTGACTTCAGGAACAGCAGTAACATCTTTAACCATTTGAACTGCTTTTTCAAAGCTCTCAGAGTCATTTGCAAAGATGTTTACATTGCCATCATCATCAACATCAACGCTTGCACCAGACTGAGAAACAATTCCTCTGATAGTCTCTCCACCTTTTCCAATAACATCTCTAATCTTATCAGTAGGTATTTTAATGACTTTAGTTTTAGGTGCATTTTTCGATGCTGAATTCGGCTCGGAAATGACCTGATTCATTTGACCTAATATATTAAGCCTTGCATCTTTTGCTTGCTTAAGTGCTATAGACATAATGTCTTCGGTAATCCCATCAATCTTAATATCCATTTGAAGGGCGTTTATTCCTTTTGATGTTCCAGCAACCTTAAAATCCATGTCGCCTAGATGGTCTTCATCTCCAAGAATATCAGTTAAGACAGTAAATCGATCTTCATCTTTAACCAGTCCCATTGCAATTCCAGCAACAGGAGCTTTAAGAGGAACACCTGCATCCATTAAAGAAAGTGAGGAGCCACACACACTTGCCATAGAGCTAGAGCCATTAGATTCAGTAATTTCAGACACTACACGAATCGTGTAAGGAAATTCTTCAAGGTTTGGAAGGCAAGCTGAAATACCTCTTCTTGCTAGTCTTCCATGTCCGACTTCACGTCTTTTAACACCCATTACGCGACCTGTCTCACCTACACAGTATGGGGGAAAGTTATAGTGAAGCATAAAATGATCTTCGATGCGATCATTTGACTCAAGTGTTTCAATGAGCTGTGCATCTCTCTTTGAGCCTAGAGTCGTAACAACTAAGGCCTGTGTTTCACCTCTTGTGAAAAGTGCAGAACCATGAGTATTCTCCAGTACTCCAGTTTCAATAGCTAACTCCCTAACAGTAGAGTTGTCTCTTCCATCAATTCTAGGT
>Ga0075480_10000564_pt1 | contig 22421 bp, 21 predicted proteins | sample DEB08_DNA_7_FD_81590 | JGI IMG/M metagenome (GOLD analysis project Ga0075480, IMG submission 81590) | Aqueous microbial communities from the Delaware River and Bay under freshwater to marine salinity gradient to study organic matter... | ecosystem: Environmental > Aquatic > Marine > Coastal ... | reverse complement strand
TGCCTCGCGGGATGTCCACCCTGCGGGGACACCCACGGATGTCCCTGCAGAAGTCCCCTGAGCGGTTGCCGACTGCGGGAGTGATCCCGCCAGGGGCTGCCATAGGGGGTATCTCTCCTGCTCACGGGCTCGGTGGGCTGGTGGGGGAGGGGTGGTTCATATTTTGGGGCTAGAGGGTTGATTATGGAGGAATGTGGAGTAAAGTGGCGGGATCAGGGTGACGACCCTGTTCCCGGCAGTCCGGCCGGGATGGATGCGACCGAGGCGAGGTGAGTGCTGCGATGTTCCTCGGCACGCATGCCCCTCGCCTCGATGACAAGGGGCGCCTGGTGCTCCCCGCGAAGTTCCGCGATGGCCTTGCTGGTGGGGTTGTCCTCACGAAGGGCCAAGATCGCTCGGTCGTGGTGTGGCCGGCTGCGGAGTTCGCTGCCTACGCCGAACGACTGAACGAAGCCTCCCGCTCCGACGCTCGGGTGCGGGCCTATCTGCGCGTGCTGTTCTCCGGGGCCTCCGACGAGGTGCCCGATCGGCAGGGCCGGATCAGCGTGCCCACGGTCCTGCGGGAATACGCCGGTCTGGATCGCGACGTGATCGTCGTAGGCAACGGCTCGACCTGCGAGATCTGGGATGCCACCACATGGACGGATTACCTCGCGGGCCAAGAAGACGCCTTCAGCGGACTCGATGAGGAGGTGGTGCCGGGACTCATGTGACGCGGCGATGAGGCCTCCCCCCGCGTGGAGTGCGACACCTGGCACCACTTCCCCGGTGCCAGGGACCACCGGATCCACACGCGGGAGGGGACCTGATCGAAGCGTCACTCGCCGACGAGCACGCCACTTTCCGACCCACAGCCCATCGACCGAAAGGACCCTTCCCCACCGTGACCACCCTGATCGAGATCGAGAGCACCACGAACCCCGAGCGCTGGGATGTGACTCGCCGCGCGGTTCGTCGGGTGCCCCCGGTCGCACGCCGCACCGTCATTGCCGTTGGCGCAGGCGTGTTGACCGCGGCGGTGCTCGCGGTGGCCTCGGGTATCGCCGGACACTGGGGATAGTCGATGACGGCCGATGATCCGCTCGCGAACGAGGGAATCGGTCACGTGCCGGTCCTACGGGAGCGGATCGTGGCCCTCTTGGCGCCCGCACTTCAGGCACCCGGTTCGGTTCTCGTCGATGCCACCCTCGGGCTTGGCGGACACAGCGCCGCGATCCTGGCCGAGATCGCATCATGCCGGGTCGTAGGACTCGATCGGGACCGTCAAGCCCTGGCTATCGCGGCTGACCGTCTGTCCCCGTGGGCTGATCGAGTCACCCTCATCCATGCGGTCTACGACGAGCTTCCCGAGGTACTCGACGGTCTCGGCATCGGCCGGGTCCAGGGCATCCTGTTCGACCTGGGTGTGTCATCCATGCAACTCGATCGAGCGGACCGCGGTTTCGCCTACGCCGTCGATGCGCCGCTGGACATGCGCATGGATTCTGCGTCCGAAGGCCTCACGGCCGCCGAGGTTCTCAACACCTATCCGGTGGCGGACTTGACGCGCATCCTTCGCGAGTACGGCGAGGAGCGCTACGCCCGACGAATCGCAGAACGCATCGTCGCAGCTCGCACAGACCAGCCGTGGCAGACCAGTGCTCGACTGGTCGACCTCATCCGTGAGGCCATCCCCGCACCTGCCCGTCGCACCGGTGGCAATCCAGCGAAACGCACCTTTCAGGCCCTGCGCATCGAGGTCAACGACGAACTCAGGGTTCTGCAACGAGCGATACCCGCAAGCCTGGACCGCCTCGATGTTGGCGGTCGGTTGGTGGCGATGAGCTACCACTCCCTGGAAGACCGCATCGTCAAGCGAGCGTGTCAGCCAGGACTCCATCCAGATGTTCCCCACGGACTGCCGGTCATTCCTGATCACCTTGCTCCGTGGTTGATCGATCTGACCCGAGGCTCGCTCAAAGCCGATGACGCAGAGATCGACGTGAACCCTCGATCTGCGAGTGTGCGGGTTCGAGCGGTCGAACGGATTGCGGCATGAGCGCCAACGCCGACACCATCGTGGTGGCGCGGGCACCCGGACAAACACGCCCCGCTGCACCGTCGCGAGGCACGACGCGAAACAGTCGGCGATCCAGCACCCCAACCTCACACAGGCGGGACGCTCCTGCGCACCGCTCTCGCCGTGAGGTCCGGCCGCCTAGCCCGCCGGGCCCACCGCGGGCGACGCCGCGTGCCCGAACCGGAGTCTTCGTCGCAGTCATCCTGGTCGTCCTCACCGTGGGGCTCCTCGCGATGCTGTGGATCAACACGACTCTGGCGCAGGGAGCCTTCGTTCTCAGTGACCTGCAGCAGCAGCGCGCCACCCTCATCGAGTCCGAGCAGCAGTTGAGTGAGGATCTCTCGCGGGCCGAGGCCCCCGCTCAGGTCGAAGAGGCGGCCCGGGCACTGGGCATGGTTCCCCAAGACGTTCCGGTGTTCCTTCGGCTTGAGGATGGCCAGATCCTGGGCAACCCCATCCCGCAGCCAGCCCCCATCACCGAAGAGCCGATAACCGAGGACGTCGTCACCGATGACGTGGTGATCGAGGACGTGACGACCGATGACGCTGTGAACGAGGACGCGGTGAACGAGGACGCGGTGAACGAGGACGCGGTGACTGAGGAGGTGGTCACCGACGAGGTGGCGACCGAGAACGAGGTCACCGAAGACGTGGTCACCGAAGACGTGGTCGTCGACGAGGGCACGCCATGAGTGCCCCCGCGCCGACACGTCCTCGCACTCCACCCGCGCGTCGACCCGAATCGACGTCGACTCGCCCAGAAAGGCGATTACGCCTCGGCAGCACGCGGAAGCGAGCGGGTGCGCTCATCGTGATCTCCCTGTTCATCCTCACCATCTTTGCCGGTCGGCTGCTGGAACTACAGGCCTTCCGGGGTGACGCACTTGCCGCCGCCGCTGTCGATCAGCGCCTTCGTACGGTGACGGTCCTGGCTGATCGCGGAGAGATCACTGATCGAAATGGCGCACCCCTGGCCAGCACCGTCGAGGCTCGGCACCTCACCGCGGACCAGACGCTGATCGCGGAGCCCTACCGGGTCGCGCAGGAACTCGCCCCCTTCCTCGGCATGCAGGTGTCGGATGTCGCTGAGCGTCTGAGCGGTGATCGCAGATTCGTATACGTGGCAAAGGATCTCACCCCGGAGACCTGGCGAAGCATCGATGATCTCGGTCTCGCGGGCATTTTCTCTGAACGCACCACTCGACGGGTGTATCCGGCGGGAGAGGTGGGTGCGAACGTCGTCGGCTTCGTGGGCGCCGAGGGAGAGGGCCTCGGTGGCATCGAGTACGCCATGAACGCGCAATTGTCCGGAGTCGATGGCTGGCGGACGTTCGAGCGCGGTTTCGCCGGCCCCGCGATCCCGACGGCTCAAACGTCAGGTGAGGAACCGGTTCCCGGTCAGGCGATAACACTGACCCTCGATCGGGACATCCAGTACGTCGCTCAGCGCACCATCGCCGAGGCTGTCACGGCAGCGGGAGCGGAGAGCGGCTCGGTCGTCGTGATGGATCCTCGAACCGGTGAGATCCTCGCCCTCGCCAGCACGCCCACCTTCGATGCCAATGACCCGGCTGCGGCGGAGCAGGCGAATCTGGGCAATCGCGCGCTCACTGACGCCTTCGAGCCAGGCTCGACGACGAAGGTCATCACCGTCTCGGCGGTCCTGGAGGAAGGCGGGATGACGCCGGACACCATCATCGAGATTCCCCCTACCCTCACACGTGCCGGCAAGGTCTTCCACGACGCTCGGGCCCATGGTGGGTACACCTGGGATCTCACCACCACCCTCGCCCGTTCCTCGAACATCGGCATGATCCTGGCTGCCGAATCCATCGGGGGCGATGCGATGTACGACTACCTCCGCAGGTTCGGGGTCGGCCAGGCGACGGGACTTGGCTTCCCCGGTGAAACAAGCGGGTTTCTTCCGGCGCCCGCGGACTGGTCGGGCACGACCTTCCCTACCCTCACCTTCGGTCAGGGGTTCTCGGTCAATGCCGTCCAGGCGGCCAGTGTCTTTGCCACCATCGCCAATGACGGGGTTCGGGTGCCCCCCTCGCTCGTGATGCCGGGGACTGGCGCACCTGCCGAACCTACGGGGGTGCAGGTGATTTCGGCGAACACTGCCCGCCAGGTCCGCGAGATGCTTGAAACCGTCGTGGTGGATGGCGGCACGGCCCCGATGGCGGGAATCCCCGGGTATCGGGTGGGGGGCAAGACCGGCACCGCCCAGGCCATCAATCCGGCCTGCGGCTGCTACGACGGGGACACCATCGGCTCCTTCATCGGTATGGCTCCCATCGAAGCCCCGGAGCTCGTCGTCGCCGTCTCGATCGTGCGTCCCTCTGTTCAGCAGTTCGGTGGTGAGCTCGCCGGTCCGGTCTTCCGCGATGTCATGACCTACGCACTCCAGGCCCGTCAGGTCGCGCCGTTACCCGGTCCGACCCTCTCCAACGGATAGCCTCCTGACGTGTCGAGTCCGCTGCGATCGCCGCGCCCGACGTCGGTCGGCCACCCCCTGCAGGCAGTCGTGCCCCCGGGGACCGATGTTCGCCTGGTGGGGTCTGGTTCCACCCAGGTGACGGGCATCACCCTCGACTCGCGGGACGTTCGACCGGGGGACCTCTTCGCCGCACTCCCGGGAGCCCATGCGCATGGGCGCCAGTTCATCCCGGAGGCGATCGAGCGAGGTGCGGTCGCGATCCTCACCGATCCGGTCGGGCTCGCCGATGTCGAGAGCCTTCCTGTCCTGGTGGCCGATGATCCCCGAGGGCGCCTCGGTGAGGTCTCCGCCGCTGTGTACGGCCACCCCGGACGGGATATGACCCTGATCGGAGTCACCGGAACGAACGGGAAGACCACGGTGACGCACCTGGTCGCGGCCGGACTTCGTGCCGCGGGCAATCGCGTCGGACTTATCGGAACGACAGGTGTGATGATCCACGACGAGGAGATTCCGGCGGTGCGGACGACACCGGAGGCTCCTGACATGCACGCACTTCTCGCCGTCATGCGCGAACGTGGGATCACCGACGTGGTGATGGAAGTCTCCAGCCACGCACTCGTGCTCGGTCGAGTCGATGGCCTGCGTTTTGACATCGCTGGGTTCACCCATCTATCCGAGGATCACCTCGACTTCCACGGCGACATGGAGGCATACTTTTCCGCCAAGGCGATGCTCTTCACTCCGCAACGCACGAGGCAGGCCGCGATCTGCATAGACGATGAGGCAGGGCGCCGGCTAGATGATGTGGTGGACGTGCCTGCGGTGAGCGTCTCGATGGATTCGCACATAGACGCGGATGTGGTGTGCCTTCAGATGAGGCCGGATCCGCAGGGTCGCCAGGTCCTTCGACTCCGAGCCGACGGACATGATCATGAACTCACCGTGCCTCTGGCAGGTGACTTCAACGCTGCGAACGGACTGCTTTCCTGGGCAATTCTCCATCGACTCGGGGTGACGGATCGGGTGATTCAGCAGGGGGTTGCGGCGGCCCGGGTGCCAGGTCGCATGGAGATCATCGATGTCGGCCAGGGGTTCACCGTCGTTGTGGACTACGCGCACAGCCCAGACGCGGTGGAACGTGTCCTGCGGTCTGTCGGACCTCAGGGGCGTCGCATCGTCGTGCTTGGGTGCGGCGGAGATCGGGATCGACAAAAGCGTCCACACATGGGTCGTATTGCAGCGGCGGGATCCGATCTTTTGTTCGTGACCGATGACAATCCCCGAAGCGAGGACCCGGCTGCTATCCGTCGGGAGATGCTCGCGGGAATCAAGGGCGTCGACCATGAGCATGTGACGGAGGTGGCTGATCGCCGTGCGGCGATTGCCGCTGCTCTAGCGGAAGCCCGACCTGGTGATGCCGTGATCATCCTCGGCAAGGGCCACGAGACTGGTCAGGAAGTGGCGGGGACTATTTATCCCTTTGATGACCGAGTCGAAGTCCGCGCTGGACTATCCCGGGAGGCGTCATGATCCCGTGGAGTCTGGAGCGCATCGCCGAAGCCGTGGGAGGGCGCGTCGTCGCCGACCACGATCAGGTAGTGGTGACCAGCGTCGTGTCGGATTCCCGGGATGTTCGCCCCGGAAGCCTCTTCGTCGCGATTCCTGGCGAGCGGGTGGACGGGCATGACTTCGTCCCGCAGACCCTGCAGCAGGGCGCCGTGGGGACCCTCGCCTCCCGGGACGTTCCAGGCCCAGCCGTCATCGTGGACGACACGGTGGAGGCCCTCGGTCGACTTGCTCGCGCCTACCGCGACAGCCTCACCGACATCACGGTCCTTGCGCTGACGGGCTCGAGCGGGAAGACCACGACGAAGGACCTGCTGTCTGTCGTTCTCGTCTCGGCAGGGGACCCGCGACCACCGAGAGGGTCATACAACTCCGAAGTCGGGCTTCCCCTGACGATCCTGGAGTGCGAGGAGTCCACGCGCTTCCTTGTCCTCGAGATGGGAATGCGAGGCTTCGGCCACATCGACTACCTCTGCGGCATCGGACGCCCTGACATTGCGGGGCTGATCAACGTGGGATCCGCTCACTTGGGCATGGTCGGTTCCCGTGAGGGGATCGCCCGGGCCAAGGGAGAGATCTTTGATGCGCTTCCGGCTTCTGGCCGTGCCATCCTGAACGCGGATGACGCCCTTGTGATGAGTCAGTCGGATCGAAGCTCGGCGCCGGTCCTGACATTCGGTGAGTCTTCGGTGAGCGACGTCCGCTTCAGCGATGTCTGCATCGATGACGAAGCGCGGCCTTCCTTCGACATTCACTACCGGGAAGACAGAGCGCACGTGGATTTGCGCATCGCGGGTGAGCACCAGGCCGCCAATGCGACGGCCGCGGCAGCCATGGCCATTGCAGCCGGGCTGGCTCTGCCTGACATTGCGCAGGCATTGAGTGTGGCGCAAGCCCTGAGCAAGTGGCGCATGGAGATCCACCAACGACCAGACGGGGTCACGATCATCAACGATGCTTACAACGCCAATCCGGAATCAATGAGAGCGGCGTTGAAAGCCCTGGTGGCCATGGGGCGCGACCGGCGCACATGGGCGGTCCTTGGACCGATGGGGGAGTTGGGGGAGGACACTGTCGAAGAGCATGACTCCCTCGGTCGGATGGTCGTGCGCTTGGACGTCAACAAGCTGCTTGCCGTCGGTGATGCGACCCGGCCTCTGTTCCTCGCGGCGAGCCTCGAAGGCTCGTGGGGAGAAGAGGCAGCCTGGGTGCCGGATACCGAAGCGGCGATTGCTCACCTGACCGAGCACCTCCTGCCCGGGGACGTCGTCCTCGTCAAGGCATCGCGCGCCGTGGGTTTGGAACGTGTCAGCGATGCACTCCTCGAGGTGGTGTCCTGATGAGGCTGGTCGTCCTCTCAGGCGTGATCGCCGCCGTCGTGGTGCTGGTGATGACGCCCATGCTCATTCGTTTCCTTCGTCGCCACGGCTACGCCCAGGCCATTCGTGTATCCACGGAGAACGAGCCGTATCCCGAGCATGAAGGGAAACGCGGCACCCCCTCTATGGGTGGTGTGGCCATTCTGGTCGCTGTCGTCATCGCTTATGGGCTCACCCACCTCATCTTCTGGCAGGCCCCCACGCCCTCAGCACTTCTCGTCATGTTCTTGATGCTCGGACTTGGCGGAGTCGGTGTCGCTGATGACTATCTCAAGATTTTCCGGCAGCGTGCGACGGGACTGAGGGCTCGAACGAAGCTGATCGGTCAGGCGGCAGTCGCGATTGCCTTCGCCTTCCTGGTACTTCAGTTCCCCAATGCCGCGGGCGAGACACCCGCCTCGGCGGCGATCTCCTTCGTGCGCGACACGAACATCGTGCTGCCGACTGCCTTGTTCGTTCTATGGGTGTGGTTCCTGGTGACGGCGACGACGAACGGGGTGAATCTCACCGACGGCCTGGATGGACTTGCCACAGGGGCTGCCACCATGACGTTCGCCTCCTATGTCCTGATCGGGATCTGGCAGTTCAACCAGAGTTGCTTCTCCACCGGGGGACCCACCTGCTACGACACCGCGGCGCCCCTGGACCTCGCGGTCCTTGGGGCAGCGTTGGCGGGCGCGACCTTCGCCTTCCTCTGGTACAACACGGCTCCGGCCCGAATCTTCATGGGGGACACCGGATCTCTGGCGATCGGAGGGGCGATCGCCGGGTTAGCGATCACCAGCCGCACCGAACTTCTCCTCGCCCTGCTCGGTGGGCTGTTCCTGCTCGTCTCGCTCTCCGTTATCGGGCAGGTGATGTCCTATCGGATTCTGCACCGTCGACTGCTGCTTATGGCTCCGCTGCATCACCATTTCGAGATGAAGGGCTGGCCTGAGATCCAGATCGTGGTGCGCTTTTGGATCATCCAGGGACTGTTCATTGCTGCGGGGCTGACGCTGTTCTATGCGGAGTGGGTCAATGCGTGAGGCTGTTGAGGCTGTACGCCGGGACCTGTCGGACCTCGTCGATATCGAGTCGGATTGGACGGGCCTTCGCGCCTGCGTCGCGGGGCTCGGCATTGCGGGTTTCGCGGCTGCCGATGCGCTGTTGCAGGCCGGTGCAGAGGTACTCGTGCTGGATAGCGGAGACGCCGAACGGCAGAGAGAACGAGGTCAGATCCTGGAAGTGCTCGGAGCGCAGGTTCGGCTCGGCACGCAGGAGAGCTGTCCTGATGACGTCGACGTCTATGTCGTTTCTCCCGGTATCCCTCCGACAGCCGACGTCATCGCGTCGGCCCTTGATCGGGGAATTCCGATCTGGGGTGAACTGGAACTCGCCTGGCGGATGAGACCGCGGAGCAATCCAGCCCCGTGGCTGTGCGTGACCGGAACGAACGGCAAGACAACGACCACCCTCATGCTCGCCTCCATGCTGACCGCCGATCGACGCAAGGCGATGGCAGCGGGGAATGTTGGTTCAAGCCTCATCGACGCAGTCCGTGATCACACCCTTGAAGTGATCGCGGTGGAGGTCAGCGCAACGCAGATGCCGTTCGTCACGTCGATGTCTCCTGAAGCGTCTGTGTGCATCAACATCGCGCCCGACCATCTGGATTTCTTCGACTCAATGGAGGACTACGCGCAGAACAAGGCGAGCGTGTATCGACATGCCCAGGTGGCCTGTGTCTACAACGTTGACGAGGGCGCGACGGAACAGATGGTCCGTGACGCGGACGTCATCGAAGGTTGTCGAGCCATCGGCTTTACCCTCGGAGTTCCAGCACCGGGGATGCTCGGGATCGTCGATGGCGTCATCGTGGATCGCGCCTTCATCCCCGATCGAGGGACTCACGCCCAGGAACTCGCCACCGTCGACGATGTGCCATTCGCAGCATCCGCTTATGTGGCGGATGCGTTGGCTGCTGCGGCCGTGGCGCGAGCGCACGGTGTCGCACCGAGCGCAGTCCGTGAAGGTCTGCGCGGATTCAGTCCGGCGCCGCATCGAATGGCCAGGGTGGGTCGCGTGGGGGATGTGGTGTTCGTGGACGATTCCAAAGCCACGAACGCGCATGCGGCGACTACCTCGCTTCGCGCATTCTCTCCCGTGGTGTGGATCGCCGGGGGGATGGCGAAGGGGCAGGACTTTTCCGACCTCGTGGCGCAGATCGCTGAGCGCTTGAGAGCGGTTGTGCTGCTCGGAGTGGATCGGGACAGCATCGCTCAGGCGCTCGCGCGACACGCCCCCGATGTCCCCGTTGTCATCGTCACTCGCAGCGACACTGGAGCCATGGGCGAGGCGGTGATGCAGGCGAGCCGTCTTGCCGAGCCTGGAGACACCGTGCTCCTCGCGCCCGGTTGCGCTTCATGGGACATGTTCCGTGATTACGCGGACCGTGGCGATCGATTCGCCCGGGCGGTCTGGGAATTGACGGAGCCTGGCTCATGACGACTCCGACCAACTCCGCGCCAACTCACACCTCTTCGACAACGGCACCTGCGTCACCGGCGAGACGGTTCATCTCGGCGCACCCCCTCGGCATGTTCCACCTTCTGCTCGGTGCGACCGTTCTTCTTCTCGCGCTTGGCCTGGTCATGGTGCTCTCGGCCTCGAGCATCGTCAGCCTGCGCCTGCATGGGTCGGTCTACACACTCGCGCAGCGGCAGGCACTCTTTGCGGTGATCGGTGTTGCTGCCATGCTCATTAGTTCTCGATTGCCCGTTAGGGCCTGGCGATGGGCGGCGTGGCCGAGCCTGATCGTGGCAGTGGGACTGCTCGCCGCGGTGATCCTGGTTGGCGTCGAAGTGTCCGGTCAGCGTAACTGGATCGACATCATCGGGCCTTTCCGGCTGCAGCCATCGGAAATCGCCAAACTCGCAGTGGTGATTTGGGCGGCAGATCTGCTGGCGCGCAAGGAGTCGATCCTGGACCGCTGGACACACCTGCTCATTCCGCTCCTGCCGATGACCGGCCTAATCCTGTTGCTTGTCTTGCTCGGTGGCGATGTCGGCAACAGCATCATCCTCTCGGCCATCATCGCCGGAGTCCTCTTCGCGGCTGGTGCTCCCCTTCGCTTGTTTATCGCACTCGGTGCGGTGGGGGGCGTGGCGATCGCTGGATTGACGATGGCGGCGCCCTATCGGATGAGCAGGTTCACCTCGTGGCTCGACCCATCTGCTGATCCTTTGGGGGAAGGCTGGCAGCTGACCCAGGGGCAGTACGCCCTGGGCACGGGAGGCTGGTGGGGAGTAGGACTGGGTGCCAGTCGCGAGAAGTGGGGCTCCCTGCCGGAAGCCCACACCGACTTCATCTATTCCGTCATCGGTGAGGAACTCGGTTTGGTCGGCACCCTCGTGGTACTGCTTCTGTTCGGGGTCATCACCTTCGCCGCGTTCCGAATCAGTCAAACGTCGACCGACACCTTCGTTCGTCTGGCTTCCGCTGGAATCGGAACCTGGATCGCCGTGCAGGCGATCGTCAACATCGGTGCGGTGTTGGGCCTCCTCCCCATCACTGGAGTGCCGCTTCCCCTGGTTTCCTACGGCGGGTCATCACTCGTGCCACTCCTCGTCGGGATCGGCATGCTGCTGTCCTTCGCCCGCGGCCAGGGCCGTGGTATCACCACGCCTCAAGGCAACTCGGATTCCCCTCCGCAGGTGCCGTGATGACGAATGCATCCGATCGATGAAGGTGCTCCTTGCGGCCGGCGGATCTGCCGGTCATGTCGAACCCGCGCTCACCCTCGCCGACTCCCTGCGTGAGCGTGATCCCGAGGTGGAGATCATCGCGCTGGGCACATCGACCGGCATTGAAGCCTCCCTCGTGCCGGAGCGGGGGTACCACTTCCGCCCTGTGCCCGCTTTCCCGTGGCCTCGGCGCCCAAATCTTCAGGCCCTGGGAGCACCGGGCCGCATTCTCGGATCGATTCGCGCCGTGCGTGATGCCCTGCGCGATGAAGCACCGGATGTCGTCGTGGGATTCGGAGGGTACGTGGCCTTTCCCGCCTACACGGCTGCGCGCAGCCTGCGGATCCCAATCGTGGTGCACGAGGCCAACTCCCGGCCCGGATTGGCCGATCGAGTCGGAGCGCGACTGACCCCCTGGGTAGCGGCGAATGTGGACGGCGTCCTGCCCCATGCGACCCGCATCGGAATGCCCCTTCGGCGATCCATTCGCGACCTTGCGGTTCAGTCGGATGAGGAGCGTCAACAGACTCGTGAGAAGGCGCGGCAGCGACTCGGGCTCGCATCTGATCGCCCCACCCTTCTGGCCTTCGGCGGATCCCTGGGAGCGAGACGGATCAACGCGGCGATGGCGCAGGCGCAGGGTGACTTCGCTGCGGCGGGGATTCAGGTCCTTCACCTCGTCGGTAACGGCGGGCACGGCCTTCCCGAGTCGTGGCCCCCTTCGCGCGGAGCGGATGATCCGGTCTATCTCGCGATGCCGTATCTCACGGCGATGCACGAAGCATTCGCTGCGGCAGACGCAGTGGTGTGCCGTGCGGGGGCCATGACATGCGCGGAACTCGCTGCCCTCGGTCTACCGGCTGCGTACGTCCCCCTTCCCGTGGGCAACGGTGAGCAGGCGCTCAATGCGGCCCCGATCATCGACCGCGATGGCGGAATCCTCATCGACGACGCGGACTTCGATGGCGCGGCGATCAGGGATCAGGTGATTCCCTTGATCGTTGACGTGCCGAAGCGTCGGCAGATGGGGAATCAGGCTCGTGTCCAGGCTGTCATCGATGCTGATGAGCGACTCGTTGACATGGTGCTGGCGGCAGCGCGCCTTGCGCCGATCAGGCGAACTCGGAAAGGCGAGCGATGATGGAGGGGCGAGTCCACCTGGTCGGAATCGGGGGAGCGGGGATGTCGGGAATCGCGAGGATCCTGCTCGCGCAGGGAGTCGCGGTCAGCGGCAGCGACGCCAAGGAGTCACGTCGGGTCAGTGCCCTTCGGGCTCTAGGTGCGGACATCACCATCGGCCATAGCGGTGATGCGTGGGAGGAGAGCAGCCGTCCGTCGGTCGTCGTCGCATCGACGGCCATACCCGCGGACAATCCGGAGCTCCTGGCGGCACAGCGTGCCGGCATTCCGGTGTGGGCGCGAGCTCGAGCGCTCGCGGAGGTGATGAAGGGGCACCGAGGCGTCGCGGTGGCGGGAACCCACGGCAAGACGACGACCACCTCAATGATCACGGTGGCCCTGCAATCCGCGGGTGCGGATCCATCCTTTGCCATCGGTAGTGAACTTCACGCCTCGGGCTCGAATGCACACCTGGGTAGTGGCGACATCTTCGTCGTCGAGGCTGACGAGAGCGACGGGTCGTTCCTGCAACTTGATCCGGATATCGCAGTCGTGACCAATGTCGAGGCAGATCATCTCGATCATTTCTCGGATCTCGCAGCCATCGAGGATGCGTTCGTCGCATTCGCCGAGAAGGCCGCGGCGCGCGGAGGAGTCCTCATTGCGTGTGCGGACGATCCTGGGAGTCGACGTCTCATCGAGGTAAGTCGTGCCAGAGGCGCCACCGTCTGGTCCTACGGCGCCTCGGTGGATGCCGATTTTCGTCTGGATCGTGCCATCGCACCGGAGGGCGAGAGGCGCGGGTGGACCTTCGACGTCGTCCGGACCGGTGTCCGACTGGGCACGATCGCACTGCAGGTTCCCGGCCGACACAATGCCTTGAACGCGACCGCTGCGCTCGCCGCCGGCCTCCTCCTCGATCAGCCCGTCTCGCTCTTGCGTGAAGGCCTGGAAGCCTTTTCGGGAACGCACCGACGATTCGAACTACGTGGCCATATCGGTGCCACCAGGGTGTTCGATGATTACGCCCACCACCCGACGGAGGTGGAGGTGACGATGCAGGCCGCACGGGAGATGGCGGGGAACGGTCGTGTCGTCGTGGTCTTCCAGAGTCATCGCTACACCCGGACGGCCGCGTTCGCTGAGGACTTCGGCCGATCGCTCGCGGCGGCCGATGAACTCATCGTCATGGAGGTCTATCCCGCCGGAGAGGAAGCGATTCCGGGGGCCAGTGGGTTGGTGATCGCGGAGGCAGCCCGACGCCTCGGGGCACAGAGTGTGGTGTTCGAACCCTCATGGTCGGCTGTGCCTGACCGAGTGGCCGGGGTGGTGGGTGACGGAGATCTGGTCATCACCATGGGGGCCGGCGATGTGGGAATGCTCGCGCCGGAAATCGTGGAGGCTCTGCATCGACGCACGGCGGATGGATCATGAGGAGTCACCGACGACGATGGTGGCTGTGGGTGCTGGCCCTGGTGACACCCACGATAGGTGTCGCGGTCTGGTTGGCATGGTTCTCTCCTTGGTTCAGCGTCGATGAGGTGCGCATCGTGGTCACCGGCGAAGCGCCACCATCTGCGGGGGAGTTTCCCCTCACCGATGTCGAGGCCGTCGTGGAACTACCAGAGGGAACACCCCTCTTGCGGGTCCCCACGGCCGAGATCGAGGCGCGTGTGTCCGCATTGCCGCAGGTGCAGTCGGTGTCGGTGGTTCGTGAATGGCCGCGAACACTCCTCATCGATGTCACCAGGCGCGAGCCGGTGGCCTACGTTGAGGGTCCGACGGGATTCGACCTGGTGGATCTGCAGGGGATGGTGGTCACAGTCGTGGCATCCCGGCCGAATGATCTTTCCTTCGTCGCCGCGACCGGAGCAGGAATTCCCGCGGCCCTCGCTGTAGCGGCGGAATTACCCGAGTGGCTGCAAAGCCTCACCGATGTTGTAGGAGCAACGACCCGCAATGACGTGACCCTCATCTTGAGCAATGGCGCAGAGGTGGTGTGGGGCAACGCTGAACAGGGTGGGTTGAAAGCCCAGGTGCTCGAAAGCCTGCTGTCGGATTCATGGGATCGCTACGACGTGTCATCTCCCCAGGTGCCTACGACCTCGCGCTCGGGAGCCACCGATGACTCCGGGGTGAGTCCGGAAGGTGTCGATGAGACCGCTGCTGTGGAGTGAGCCCCGCGGACCGATCCAAGCTGCGGCGGTGCTCCAGCATGGATTCGCTCGGACTCCGGAGCGGCTCTCCGGTATTGCCCAGTTGCTCGCCGATCAGGGTGTCCTCGTGGTGCGTGCGTCGATTCCGTCGTGGACGCTGCGCCATTCGCTGCACGATGTGTCCTTCCTCCAGGCTGTGGGGGAGTTGGTGGTGGGTCGCCTGAGAGAGCGAGCCCCTGAAGCCGCGATTCTGGGAATCGGGCATTCAGCCGGCGCCGCGGTGGTGGCTGGCTGGATGCAGCAGGGCCTTGACGGCATCATGCTGTTGGACCCGGTCGATCGTCATCGCCGGATCGCGGGTCTGGTTGGCATGTGTGCTCCCGAGTCGCTTCGAGTCATCACCGCGGATCCGTCGTCGTGCAACCGGCATGGTGCGGCCACCCGCATGCTCGCGGATGCCGGACTTGTCAGCGTCGATGAGACGTGGCGGTCGATCGAGGGCACCGCACACCCGGACCCCGAACGCATTCCGGCGACCCTGGATCCGGCAGACGTGGGTCCTACCGACCTCGTTACGCGATGGTCCTGTGGGCGCGCCGGGGATGCCGATGCCGTGTGTGCATGGGGTGTCGCGATCGTGGAGTTCCTGGAAGGACTTCTCGGGGAAAAAACATAGGAGTGCGCTCATCGTGACGACGAGTCGCTACATTTGCGGCTGTGCCTGACACGGAGACTGGTGACCACACTTCCTTTGACGGATCCGTCATCGACGTGATCGTGGCAGCAAACCGCGCGTACGCGGCTGGTTTTCCCGGTCCGTTACCAACTGCGCCAGCCCATCATCTGGCGATCGTGTCGTGCATGGATTCTCGGATCGACCTGTTCGACGCTCTCGGCCTGGCGCTGGGGGAGGCCCACATCATCAGGAATGCGGGGGGAGTAGTGACCGACGATGTGATCCGGTCCCTGACGATCAGCCAGCGAAAGCTCGACACCCGCGAGATCGCCCTGATCCATCACACCGACTGCGGTCTGCTGCGTATCACGGACGACTCGTTCTCGGAGGAGCTTGCCCAGGAAGTGGGGATGAAGCCGACCTGGCCCATCGAGTCCTTCACGGATCCCGTGGTGAGTGTCCGACGTTCGATGATGCGCGTGCGCACGAGTCCCTTCATCCCGTCGACCCGTTCAGTGCGTGGCTTCGTTTTCGATGTCGCCACCGGCCTGCTCGAGGAAGTCGACGCTGCCGGGTGACAGCCGAAACGGGCGCACCGCGTGGCGGCTTGCACTCCCTGCGAGCGGGTGCCTACCCTTGCGATCACGAGAAGCGCCCGAAAGTCTGGATCTCTACCTGAGATCTAGATTCGTGCGTGGAGGAGACTGGTCGGGCAGACGTGCCCGGTCTTGCGAAGGGATGCGCTCGTGGCCGCACCGCAGAACTACCTAGCCGTCATCAAGGTCGTCGGCATCGGCGGCGGCGGAGTCAACGCCGTCAACCGCATGATCGATGTGGGCCTGAAGGGCGTGGAGTTCGTTGCGATCAACACCGACGCTCAAGCACTGTTGATGAGCGACGCCGACGTCAAGCTCGACATCGGTCGTGATCTCACCCGGGGCTTGGGTGCCGGAGCCGATCCCGATGTGGGGCGGCAGGCTGCCGAGGATCACGCCGAGGAGATCGAGGAGGTCCTCCGGGGCGCGGACATGGTGTTCGTGACTGCTGGCGAAGGCGGCGGCACGGGAACCGGCGGTGCACCCGTTGTTGCGAGAATCGCACGCGGACTGGGTGCTCTCACCATCGGCGTCGTCACCCGACCCTTTGGCTTCGAGGGTCGCCGTCGGTCGACGCAGGCCGAGATCGGCGTAGAAAACCTTCGGGAAGAGGTCGACACCCTCATCGTCATTCCCAATGACCGGCTGCTTAGCCTGTCCGATCGCAACATCAGCGTGATCGATGCCTTCCGACAGGCAGATCACGTCCTGCTGCAGGGTGTGTCCGGCATCACGGACTTGATCACGACGCCGGGGCTGATCAATCTCGACTTCGCCGATGTGAAGAGCGTAATGTCCGGCGCGGGCTCCGCCCTCATGGGAATCGGCAGCGCACGGGGCGAAGAGCGAGCCATCGAAGCGTCCGAACGAGCCATTTCCTCACCACTTCTGGAAGCCAGCATCGAGGGGGCGCATGGGGTCTTGCTCAGCGTCTCGGGGGGCAGCGATCTGGGCCTGTTCGAGATTAACGAGGCTGCACGCCTGGTGTCCGACGCGGCTCACCCGGACGCCAACATCATCTTCGGCGCGGTCATCGACGACACGCTCGCCGACGAAGTCCGCGTCACCGTCATCGCCGCGGGCTTCGATGGCGGGACGCCTCCCACGCGGCGGAGCCAGCCGGTCACCCGCAAGGTCGCGGATGAGACGCCGGTCGCCGCAGCCGTTGCCTCAGCGGACTCAGAGGACAAACCGTCAATCCCGGTGACTCCCGAGCCCGCGCCGGAACCCAGGCGAGTGACCCCCGAGCCCCGTCGGATCGTGTTCGACGATGTCGACGGTGGCGATGACCTAGACGTGCCTGACTTCTTGAAGTAGGAAGCGGCCGGCAGCCGACATGGGTGTGCTCGCCCGGGGTCGCCGCGCGGTCCGCGGCCACATGGCGGAGTGGGTCTTCACCGATCGCATACAGGGGGTCAGTGCGGGCCCCTACCACCAAGCGAACCTGGGGCGCCATGTCGGGGACGACCCGGGGGCTGTCGACGAGAACCGCCGGCTTCTGGCCCGGGCCCTCGATCTGCCAGATGCTATGCACCTAGTGACGATGGAACAGGTGCACGGCTGCGAAGTCGCGGTCATCGACCGGGAACGAGGAGCAACGGAGACACCTCCGCGCGCCGATGGCCTCATCACCAACACCGTTGGCATTGCACTGGTCACCCAGGTCGCCGATTGTGTTCCCGTGGTGCTCGCCACTGATGACGGATGGATCGCCGCGGTGCATTCGGGGTGGCGGGGGGTGGTGGCAGGTGTCGTGGATGCGACGATCGCGCAGCTGCGCCGGCACGGCTCGACAGGCCGGATACATGCATGGATCGGCCCGGCGATCTGCCCGGATTGCTACGAGGTTGGAGAGGATGTGCGCACCGAGGTGGCGGCCAGCGCGCCGGCAGCATTTGCCGTCACTCGCCATGACACCCCTGCGGTCGATGTCGTCGCCGCTGTCGCGCAGCAGTTGGCCCGCCATGACAGTGAGGTGGAGATCATTCCGGGCTGTACCTTCGAAGACCCTCAACTGTTCTCCTATCGCCGCGATGGGGTCACTGGCCGACAGGCGGGCGCGATCGTGCTTCGCACTGCTCACTCCCGGGGCGGAGGATGAGCGACGGTCTCGATCGTCGTGAGCAGATTCAGCGGGGATTGGATCTGACCGAGGAGCGCATCAGCGCGGCGTGCCACGCGGCGGGCCGCGATCGCGGGGACGTTCATCTCATCGTGGTCACTAAGACATGGCCGGTGGAGGACCTTCGCGTGCTCGCGGAACTCGGGGTGCGAGAGGTCGGTGAGAATAAGGCCGGCGATCTCGCAGACAAGCGGCAGCAACTGGCCGGCGCGCATCTCACGTGGCACTTCATCGGTCAGCTTCAGTCCAATAAGGCCCGTTTGGTGGCTCAGCATGCAGATGTCGTTCAGTCGATCGACCGGCCCAAATTGATCGCGGTCCTCTCCCGTGAACGGGTGGGTGCTCGCGAGGAGATGGGTTGGGAGGGGAGCAGGCCGCTGGAGTGCCTGGTTCAGGTATCCCTCGACGTTGAGCCGACGATCGGGCGCGGGGGAGCAACCCCGACCCTCGCGCGAGAACTGGCCGACCAGATCGCAGGATCGCCGGGCCTGCGCCTACGTGGTGTCATGGGGGTGGCGCCCCTCGAGGGATCGGCCCGGGGTGCCTTCGAGCGCTTGAGGGACGTTGCTGACCTGATCCGCGCCGATCATCCGGACGCGATATGGATTTCCGCGGGGATGAGCGGGGACCTTGAGGAAGCGGTGGCCGAGGGTGCGACACACCTTCGTGTCGGCTCGGCGATCCTCGGGAGTCGGTCGATTCTCCGGTAGCGTCGGGAGGCAGCGGGCCCGTGCCTGAGCCCCGATACAGCCTCACGACAACCTGAAAGGCAGACCATGGCAGGCTCGATGCGCAAGATGGCGGTGTATCTGGGCCTCGTCGAGGACGACGACCTCTACCGAGATCCGCAGGTCGACGATTACGACGAGCCGGAGGCTGAAAGCGAGCGACGCGAACGGCGTTCCCCTCGGCGGTCCACTGCCTCGGAGTACCGCTCGGTAACCGTCGCTGAGCCCCCCTCCTCAGTGCGGACGTTCCGGGAGGATCGCACAAGCAGTAGGGAGCGGGAATTCCACCCGGTGGACGATGACCCCACACCGACCCGCGCTGCACCCTCGCTCGGCGCCGACCTCTATCGCATCACCACGATTCACCCCCACACCTACAACGATGCTCGTCGGATTGGTGAGGAGTTCCGTGAAGGAATCCCGGTGATCATGAACCTCACCGAGATGGAGGATGGCGACGCCAAGCGAATCGTCGACTTCGCTGCCGGGTTGGTCTTCGGCCTTCATGGCACGATAGAGAGGGTGACCAACAAAGTCTTCCTGCTGTCGCCGGTCAACGTCGACGTCGGCGCTGAGGCGAGGGCGCAATTGGCTCAGAACGGGTTCTTCAACCAGTCCTAGAGTCGGTCGGCACAACAAGATTTCCAGTCGCGGCTGACGCACGTGGCCCGACGGTTGAGATTGAGGGGATGAGGCGGTGGCTGCGGTCGGTCAGGTGATCGCAACCATCCTCTGGCTGTATTGGCTTGTGCTGATCGGCCGCCTGGTCTTCGATTTCGTGCAGATCTTTGCGCGCTCGTGGCAACCTCGCGGGCCCCTGCTGCTGCTGGCCGAGATCATCTACAGCCTCACCGATCCGCCCCTGCGCCTTCTCCGACGCATCATCCCTCCGCTGAAACTAGGCGGAATCCAGTTCGACCTTGCCTTCCTGGTCCTCATCATCGCTGTGCAGATCCTCATCAACGTGGCGCTCGCCTTCACCTAGGAGTACCGACATGGCTCTCACCCCTACCGATGTCCACAACCAGCAGTTCACCACCGTCCGGATGCGCACGGGGTATGACATGGACGAGGTTGACTCCTTCCTCGATGTCGTGGAGGCCGAAATCGGTCGCCTGCTCACGGAGAACGATGACCTGCGTGCTCAGTTGACCCAGGCGCAGTCACGCGTTCTCGCGGCCGAGCAGCGGGCAGCGAGCGCAAAGGCGCCGTCGGCTCCCCCTAAGCCGGCCGAGGAGACCGCGCCCTCACCGGTTGAGCCGGAGGTGGCCACGGTCGCAGAAGTCTCGCTGTTCGATGAGGTGGTCGTTGAGACCGCGGAGGTTGGTGACGACGTCGAGGTCGTGGAATCGGTGACCGAGATCGAGACCACGTCGATGATGGCGCCAGCCGCTGCGCCGGCGACGGGTGAGGCTCCCTCGGAGCAGGCGCTGAAGATCCTCGAGATCGCGCAGCGGACAGCCGATGAGACGGTGGAACATGCCCGCAGCGAGGCGGCTGCGATCCTGTCGGATGCGCGAACCAAGGCAGCAGTGGTGACGGCGGATCTCGATGCCGATCGCATCGCCCTCGAGACCCAGGTGAGCCAATTGCGCACTTTTGAGCGCAACTACCGCACGGCTCTTCGCGACCACATCGCGGCGCAACTGGCTGATTTCGATCGCGCAGCGAATCGCGAGGAGTCGGTTGCGGGTCCGACACCAGCGATCACCGCCGGTGACAGCGCGGCGAGCGAGGCTAGTTCGGACTGACCGGTTCGACGGCGAGCCGGAGCGCGAGGTCCTCTCCGAGCGGTTCGGTCTCCAGCCCAGGTTCCTCGCCCATCTCGACGGCGAGCACCTCACCGGCGATGTAGTCGGTGTGTTCGTGTAACGCCTGAGCAGTCTCAGGCTCGTCGCTGCGCCAGCGCAGTCGGATCCGATCGGACACATCAAGGCCGGCGGCCTTGCGTGCTTCGGCGATGATGCGCACGGCTTCGCGGGCCAGGCCGAGGCGGCGAAGTTCCGCTGTGATGTGGAGGTCCAATGCGATGGTCTCGCCTTGGCCACTGGCAACGGCCCAGCCTTCGCGCGGAGTCTCGGTGACGATGACGTCGTCGGGTTCGAGGGTGATGACTCCGATCTCGGCAACCTCGAGGGTGACCTCGCCACCGGCACGTAGTCGCCGGGGCAGATCGGAATCCGAGGTGATGGCCGCGGCCACTGCCGGTGTTGCCTTCGCGAAGCGCTGACCGAGGCTGCGGAAGTTCGCCTTCACGCTGACGTCGACCAGATCACCGACCTCATCGGCGAGGGGCAGCAGCTCGAGGACATTGAGTTCCCCGGCGACCTCGGCGACGAGATCGGCGGGCAGCTCGGACCAGCCGGACGCGGACACGAGCGCGCGTGCCAGAGGCTGGCGAGTACGAACACCCGAACCTGCGCGCGCCGCACGTCCGAGTTCCACGATTCGGCGGACCAGTGCCATCTGATCGGCAAGTTCGTCATCGATCAACGACTCCTGTGCCTCCGGCCAGGCCGACAGATGCACCGAGGATGCAGCCTGCGGATGTGTGGGGCGGATCATGTCCTGCCAGATGCGTTCGGTGATGAAGGGGGTGTAGGGAGCCATGACGGCGGTCACGATGCGAAGTGCTTCATCAAGGGTTGCGAGGGCGGCGGGATCGCCGTCCCAGAATCGACGCCGTGAACGACGTACATACCAATTGGAGAGGTCATCGACGAAGGTGGCGATGAGGCGACCGCCGCGCTGTGTGTCGAAGTTCTCCAGGGCGACATCGACATCACGGGCAAGGCGGTGCGCCTGGGAGAGCACCCATCGATCCAGAGAGGATCGCTGCTCCGGGGGTGGGACGAGGCCCGGGTCATCGGGGGACCAGTGGGCGGCACGCGCATACAGCGCCAGGAAGGATGCGGTGTTCCAGTAGGTCAGCAGGACCTTGCGGACGACCTCGGCGATCGAGGCGTGGCCCACGCGCCGGGCCTGCCAGGGCGAGCCTGAGGCGAGCATGAACCAGCGCACCGCGTCAGCGCCGTGGTCATCCATGAGGGGGATGGGTTCGAGGACATTACCGAGGTGCTTACTCATCTTTCGGCCATCCTCATCCAGGATGTGTCCGAGGCACACGACGTTCTTATAGGACGACTCGTCGAACACCAACGTGCCGATAGCCATCAGGGTGTAGAACCAGCCGCGTGTTTGGTCGATGGCCTCGCAGATGTAGTCCGCGGGGTATCTCTGCTCGAAGGTTTCCACGCCCATATGCGGATATCCCCACTGGGCAAAGGGCATGGCGCCTGAGTCGTACCAGCAGTCGATCACCTCGGGGACGCGCCCGGCATCTGCCCCGCAGGTACGGCACGGCACGGTGATCTCGTCGACGAAGGGTCGATGTGGATCGAGTTCGCTGAGATTACGACCGATGAGCTCGCCAAGTTCAGCCCGCGATCCCACGACGGTCAGGTGGCCCTCGGGACATCTCCAGATCGGCAGGGGCGTTCCCCAGTAGCGATTGCGGGACAGCGCCCAGTCGACGTTGTTGCGCAGCCAGTCGCCGTAGCGACCCCACTTGATCGTCTCCGGATACCAATTCGTCTTCTCGTTCTCGCGGAGAAGCTCATCAGCGATCGCGGTTGTCTTGATGTACCAGGACGGCTGGGCGTAGTAGATCAGCGGCGTATGGCATCTCCAGCAGTGCGGATAGGAGTGCTCATAGGGCACGTGGCGTGCCAGCAGGCCGCGATCGCTGAGGTCGCTCACAAGGAGAGCATCGGCATCCTTGAAGAAGGTTCCGCCCACCAAGGGAAGGTCGGGACTGAACGTCCCGTCGGCGAGGACGGGATTCACGACCGG
>Ga0075480_10000561_pt1 | contig 22503 bp, 14 predicted proteins | sample DEB08_DNA_7_FD_81590 | JGI IMG/M metagenome (GOLD analysis project Ga0075480, IMG submission 81590) | Aqueous microbial communities from the Delaware River and Bay under freshwater to marine salinity gradient to study organic matter... | ecosystem: Environmental > Aquatic > Marine > Coastal ... | reverse complement strand
TACATAAGATGAACAAGCATGAACTTATAGAAATTTTAGTAAAAGAACTTCGATTCATAGATGGGGGTAGAAGTTCTTTAGATACAAAATACGGAATGTCAGAATTCGGACATGACGGGTACCAGTTTACCCACAATGTACATGAAAATGTATATCCTAGATTTATGTTTTTAGAAGAGCTAAATGACTTTCCAACAATTTGTCTACACGCGCTCGAAGAAACCCGTGCCCACATAGGGGCAGGTGTAAAATATGGTAATGTGTTAATCAACCTTCGTGGATATGTTTATGATGAAGATGATGACGATATCAATGCTAGCGCAGAAGCCTTAATCGATGATATCGATCATGTGCTCACACATGTGCCTTCTCGTCACCCTTGCTTTGTAGAACTGCGAATTATAGACATAAGCACTGACGAGGGAGTAATGGCGCCAGCTGGCGTGTGTGAGATAAATATTTTAGCCACCTATTTAGTAGAGGAGCACTCATGAGTGACGAAGATGTAAAAGTATTGACATACTCAGAACAGCTCAATGAGGCGCTTTCAGCGCCAGCCTTAGATCCAACACTTCTTGCTGTAGCAAATGACTATCTCGCTGGTAGCAGCATTGAGAGTTTGTCAGAATCTCACAGTTTGACAATGGACCAGGTAATTGAGATAATAGAAAAAAAGGAAGTTAAATCTTACATTGATAATGTATATCTTTCTCAAGGATATTTAAATCGAGTCAAACGCATGGCGATCATTAATAAAGTGATTGACGAAAAGCTACAAGAGGCTTTTGAATCAGGCGTTTATACTAAGAAAGACTTACTCGATTGGATGAAACTTCTAAATGATATGGAAGGTGCTGCCAGACCTAAACCTCAGGCTGGAGTAGCCGTTCAAATAAATAATAACTATGATTCCTTAATGAAGGATCTGCTTGGAGACAAAAAGTAAATGTCAGCAGGAAAGTATAATTTCACGTGTGAGCAAGGAGCCACATTTGATCGTATCATCACATATAAAGACGCAAATGGCACAGCCGTAGACCTTTCTAACTACTTCGCCAATATGCACGTTCGAGAATATGCAGGAGGACCGCTTATTGTAGCGTTTTCTTCTAATGCAACTGCAAACGGAGCTTGCGTCATCTCAGGTAGCTCAGAAGATAGCGAAGACGGAGCCAATGGCAACGTTCGTATCTATATGGCTGCTGCTAACACTGTGAACCTCCCTGCCAAGTCACTGAGATATGACTTAGAGTTACGCTCTCAAACCGGACATGTTACCAGGCTGATTGAAGGAAAATTCAATGTAGTGCCTGAGATAACTGAATGAGCCATGACGTCACTGTTCAAGAATCTACCAACCAAGTAATTATAACTGATCCAAGCGGAGGAACCGCAAAGGTTGTAAGCGTTGGCGTACGTGGTCCTGCGGGTCGCGATGCTGTTGATGAGGTAAATCGTGTACAAGACAATGTATATGCTCTTACCGCTAATGTAGATACGGTATCTTCTAATGTAGATCTGGTTCAATCCAATCTTAGCTCTCTTACTTCTGACTCTCTTACCGATATTGATCTAACTGGCGTCACCGATGGTGATTTGCTTGTTTATGTGGCTGCAAATGCTCGATTTGAAGTCGGACAAATTGTAGACGATGAAGAGCTCGATCTGTCCTCTATACACGATAATGTGGTGGCTCTTACCGCCAATGTGGACGTTGTGTCATCGAATGTCGAGAGCGCTGAAATTCGCGCGGCCGCAAATACTGCGGTGGTCCAAGCCAACCTTGATGCATATGCCGCAACGGCCAATGCACTCATTGCGGGTGGTTCTGCTGGACAGGTACAAGACAATGTTACTGCACTTGCCGCTAATGTAGATATCGTATCTTCAAATGTTGATGCTCTTGAAACGCGTGTCGTTGCCAATTTAAATATACTAGAGGCAAATGCGCAATCGCTTGAAACTCGTGTAAGCGCTAATGTAGACTTAGTTCAGTCTAATCTTGATGCACTAGTAGGTCATGGAAATGTAACCGTTGGTGTGGGTAGTCTGCAGAATGAAATTACAGTTCTTTCTTCAGACGCTAAACACCTCTATCTTTCTGCAAACGTCACATCACCTGATGCTAATATCATCTTCTCCTCTAATCTTATTCCAGATGGCAATGCTGTATATAGCATTGGTGCTCCTGACGCTCAAATTCGAGACATCTATGTCAGTGATGGAACAATCTTTATTGGTGTTAACACATCAATCACCTCTGAAACAATAACACTCGGCAACTTTAATGTTGACGCAGACGGTTCAATTCGCATTCCAGGTGTTGATATTGCAGCTGATGCAAATGCCGTTGAAAGCGTGCAGATTGTTGCTAGTGATATTGCATCTAACGCAGCAATTCACGCTATCACAGGTGAACCTGAAGATCTAGTAACAGCAAATACAGTACATCTAGTTGCAGCGATCAATGAAATCTTTAACAAGACTAACTTCTCTGCATTAAGTGTTAACACTTCCATCTCAGCTGAGTCGTTAGAGATTTCCACAAACGCATCTGTAGGTGGCATTAGCATCGCCGGTTCAAACATTAGTGCTGCTGAGGGAACGCTTACTTTTGACGGCACAGATATACTAGTCCAAGGTAATCTAATTGTAGAAGGCAATACTACTCAGGTAGATTCTACAGTTACCACCTTGCAAGATCCGATTGTCACTCTTGGTGGCAATAGTGCGCTTACAGTGGATGACGGTAAAGATCGTGGTGTTGAATTTAGATACTATGAAGACTCACAAAGCAAGCTTGGTTTCTTTGGTTATGATAATGACGCTAATGCATTTACATTCTTTGTAGACGCTGTAAACTCAGAAGAAGAGTTTTCTGGAACGCATGGCGATGTACGCTTTGGAGATGTAACTCTTGACGATTTAAGTGCAAATGTAGTTGATGCAAACTATGTGGTAGCCTATGACTGGTTTGAGGGTAACGTTCGTGGAAATGTTGAGGCAACAACTGTAAACGTTAGCGATAGCATCACTACAGTAAGCATTGATGTTGAAACACTAAGCGCTAACTCACTCAGTGCTAATACAATTGTTGGTGGTGTAGAAGGTGACGTTACTGGTAATATTACAGGTAACATAGTTTCACAAACTGCAAATGTTACAGCACTTGAGATTGTTACTGTTAACTCGCTAACCTTCCCAACCGAAGACGGAACTTCAAATCAAGTTCTTGCCACCGATGGTGCAGGTAATCTGTTCTTTAAAAATGACAACTCAGGCGGTGGATCAGGTGTTGGAATTGTCTTAGGTGTTCCAAGTGACGGAACGTTTACTGACGGCGCATATCAGTCTTTTGAATCTGGTGATTCACTCACAGATGCAATTGATACTTTAAATGAGGTGATTGAAAATGTTCGTAATGACACATTTGTAAAATCAGTCAGCTTTACCGCTTCTCCTACTAGTGGTAATTCTCCGCTTAGTGTAGCACTATCTATCAGTGCTACAGGCAATGCAAATCAGTATGAAATTGACTGGGGAGACGGAACCTCTAATACTACAACCTCTTTCTCAACTCCTTCTCATACATATACAGTTCCTGAAGGTGGAACTCAAACTATTACTGTAACTGCTAAAAATACATCAGGCAGTGGAGAAGGTTCTGAGGCTTCAAATACTCGTGCAGACTATATTTCTCTTGCAACACCAGCTCCAATTGCTGGATTTACGCTAGCTGATGATACGCTAGACTCCTCTTCTAGTGTATCACTTACAAATATTTCACAATATACAGACTCCTATGAAATTGATTGGGGAGATGGATCGGCTAACACTTCACTAGGCTCTAGTGGAGCAGGCACTCCAGGTGGAGGTGCGATTACTCATGCCTACACCAATACGGGTGGAGATGCAACCTATACTATAATTTTAACCGCAGCATCCTCGTCGAACGGACAGGACGATTCTACTACAGACGAAGTATACGTGTACTCCACTCATTCTCCCACCTTCTCTTCTAATGTTACATCTGGTAATAATGAAGAAGCCACTTCTGGTCTTCCAGTACGCTTTACTAATACCACTTCAACCTCTCCAGGCGCTAACTCGTCTTATCCAGATACAATTCAGTATGTTTGGACTTGGGGTGATGGCACTACAAACAGCGTGTCATCTGGAAGCGGATCTGCTGGTGATACATCACAAACTATTGATCATACTTTTGCACTTTCAGATCGTGAGGTGCAGCAGACCTTTGAAGTACAGCTACAACTATATAATGGTCATTCATCTTCACCTTTTGCAAGTGCTAACACTACAATTACTGTGAATCCTGATCCTCGTGCAGAGTTTACTGGAACTTTTGTAAATCAGTCTACTGGGCTAACTTCTTCAAGTGTTCGCACAGGATATCTATTTACTGACTATCTTGGTAATAAGCGTAATGTTGTAACCTTCTTAAACCAGTCAGAAAATACTGCTGACTATGAGTGGGACTTTGGTGATTCAAATACTGTTATCTTAGCTGAAGGAGCTGATGGAACGCCTACAGGTGGAAATATTGTTCATGAGTACGCAACTGTAGGAAACTTTACAGTTGAGTTAACAGCAAATGGAACATACTCTCTCAGTGCTACTGATGATACAGATACTCTATCTAACTATATCACAATAGCCTCTAACCCAACACCTCCTGCAGGCTTAAGTTCTAAGACTATTACAATGAGTGGAGAAGATGTTGGTACTGATCCAAAACTTGCAGCTAACTTTGACGACAATACTGGAGGTGCTTCTGCCACTGCAGGTGATGACTTACCAAGAACTGTAGATCAAGTTGGATTTATTACTACAGATGTTCTTTCAACTTTTGCAGGTACCTCTAACACAGGAACGCTTTCTGCTACAGTGAATGGAAGTGTAGATGGTTCAAAAGCATTTACTACAGGTGATGATTCAGGCACTTATACCTCACTAGTTATTTCATCTGATATTGATGCAAATACTGTAGATAGCGGTGGTAATACTGTATCTGGCGGTAGTAAAATTTACCCAACAGGCTTCTATCGTGTATTTAAAGCCTATATTCAAAAAAGTGCCACTGCACTGTCTGATGGAGTAAACTCATTTAGACTTTCACACAGTGAGAGTGGCAATACAAATACTCTAGAGTTTATTAAAGAATCGCTAACTACTACCCCAACGATAGACCTATCTAGTGCTACTCTCTCGCAAAACGCAGCTGGAACACAACGTTATATTTCAGGTATTCCTTACTATAATACAGGAGGCAGCGTAACTCTCTCAGGCGCGCAAGTTTATAACTGGATTGATCAAACATATCGTGACACAACAACTCCTTTCCAAATTGAGGCAGGTACAAATGACGAATCTACAAGCGGAAATGTTATAAACTCACAAACAAGATCGTATACTTCTATTGATGGTAGCTCTACTTTCTTGTCTGGAGGTATTCCAATTAAAGGAACAGGAATAAACTCTGGAGCTGCCTACTCTCTTGGTAATATTAATATTAATATAGATGGAACAGCTCGTGCAATAGAAACACTAAAATTTAGGATGTTAAACGTGAACGGATCAGGATCTTATTCAGAATTTACAGGAAATAAAATTCAAGCCTATAGTGACTCAATTTCAGGATTTAATGAAGAGCTTATCACTGTAAGTGACGATTTAGGAGCAACCTATGATGATGATGGAAAACGTATTGTAATTTCTGGTGCATCAGGAGCTACACCAGGTTTCAATAGTGCAACTAACTACTATACTGGTGCAGCTTGGAGTGGTTCACAAACAATTGCTGGTACTGACGAGTCAGTTGTTAGATGGGGTACGTTATCACACTTTACTACTGATCTTAGTACTGGATATTTGCCTGTAGGTCCTGACCTAAATACTGGACGCTCAGGTACTCAATATTTTAGAATGGCGTTTAGACGTTCTAACATGAGTAATTTTGTAGTACGTATAAGCGGTCAGATTTCATCTTTCAATATTGCTCTTCCAGGGTCAGGCATTGATGATTCTTCTGGATCTAATGGTTGGTTGGACGCAACTGTTCAGTACGCAGGTGCTGGACAGCCTGGTTCAGATACTGGAAATGGTGGTAATGGATCAGATGGTTGTGCACTCACTGGAGGAGATATTATACCAACAGGAACTTCAATATCTAATCAAACGTATACTCTAACCTTTGGTACAGAAAACGCATCTAACTCAACCGGTAACCAAGTATTAATTTCTATAGGACTTGCTAGTGGTGATTCTATCACTGCACTAAGCTTCGAGGAGACTTCATAATGGCTATTACTGATACCCAAAAAGTCGACTATCTATGGAAAAAAGTTGGTTATGCAGTAACCAAAACAGATACTAATGCTAATAAACTAGCAGCTAACGAATCTATTCCATCACCAATGTTAAATCGTGGCGATACTTCTTGGATTCAAGCTGATAGAATTCCTGGAGTCAATCCTGCAACCTCATCAGGAGTTGTTACCCGATACTCAGACGCTGTAGGAAATACAGTTGAGTGTTCTGCTGATAATACAGCTGCCCAATATAGAACATGGAAAACAAATCTTACAAACTGGATACCACCTGAATTTGGATCTACTTATCTAGTTAGTGTTTACGTTGCAACCGCTGGTGAGAGCTCTCCTGAAACAAACGGTACAAAACTTTTTACAACAGGATCAGGTAATAATGATGAGTGGTTCTTTGACTACTCTTCAGGAGTATTACACTTTATTGGTACAAATCTACCTAATGGTATAAATTTTTCAGGTAAAAGTATTTTTATAACAGGCGCAAGATATACTGGAACTATTGGCGTAGAAAATATATCTGAGTTAGCAGCTGTTTCTAATATTACTTTTTCAACCTCTAGTGCTGTAATTGATACTGCTATAGCAACTGATGTTGCAATAGGAGAGAGTGAGATAAGCACTTGGAATAAAAATGACTTCAATTTTGCAAAGCTAATTGTGAATACTGAAGATATTACATATGGACAATATCAAAGTTCTGAGGTATTATTAGTTCATGATGGAACGAATGTAAAACTAACGGAATATGCGTTAATATATACGTCTACTGAACCTTTAATAACTTTTAATGCTTTCATTGAAAGCAATAATGTCGTACTAAAAGCAAATGCGAATAGTGCAAATAATACAGTTAGAATTTTAAGAATTCTTAACTAAGGAGATACAGAATGGCCACTGAGCAAAAAGACTTTAAGGTCAAAAAAGGTATTATCGTTGGAGCAAATATTGCTTCGGTAACAAACGGTTTCCTTTATGACTCAACAGCAAATACCCTATCTGTCGGCGGATCGAGTGTGGCACTCCAATCTGCCGTAGATACCGTACAAGATAATGTAGCAACTAATGCTAGTTCAATTCAAACTGGCGTTGCTAATACATATAACACATATACAACTCTAAATGGGCGTATTAATACAGTTCAAGGTAATGTTACTAGCTTAGCTAGTGATGTTAGTGCTCTTGATAGTGATATTGATACAGTACAAGATAACGTTGCAACTAATGCTTCAAGCATTACAACACTAAGTGGGGATGTTGATACAGTTCAAGATAACGTTGCTGCAAATGCTGGACGTTTAGACTCACTAAAATACTATCGCACTATTACAGCTAATGGTGTTAATATAACAGCATCTTCAAATGCTGATTCGTTAACTCTCGCAGCTGGTGATGGTATTACTCTTATCGGTGATGCAGGTACAGATACTATTGAAATTCATGTTGACGGTTCAACAGACATTGATTCTGTACAAGATAACGTAAATGCAGCCGAAGCAAATATTGCTAGTATCATTGATGGCACTACACCATTTACTGGTGCAGTTACAATGCAAGACAATCTTACAGTTAATGGTGATTTAATTGTTGGAGGTTCAACAACTTCAATTGAATCAACTGATACTACTATTTCTGATAGAACCATTGTTCTTGCTAATGGCGCTTCAAGTGCATCATTTGATGTTGGTTTACTCTTAAATCGTGGAAGCGACTCAAATGTGTTTGTTGGTTATGACGAATCAGCAGATCAGTTTGTAGCAGCCTTTACTACTGATGAAGGTGGAAATGTAACTTCTGACTTTACCATTGCTTCATATGTAAATGCTCGCTTTAATAACATTGTTGTTGATGGTACCGTTGATGGTGTGGACATCGCTACTCGTGATGGAAACTTAACAACAGTTGAAACTGATCTACCTACAATTTCAGGTAATACAGTTGCTAACGAAGGTCGACTAGACTCACTAAAATACTATCGTACCTTCCAGGTATCTGGAGAGTCTGACATTGTAGCATCAGCTAATGCAGATAGCTTTACTTTTGTAGCAGGCACAGGTATTACCCTTACAACTGCAGCTGACCAATTAACGATTAACTCAGCAGTGGGTGGCGATATTGATCAGGTACAAGACAATGTTGCAGCTAATACTACAAAGATTAATACTGTATCGTCTAATGTTGATACTGTACAATCAAATGTATCGTCTCTACAGAGTGGATCAACAGCCTTTACAGGAATTGATTTAAATGGTAATCAAACTCTAGATGGTGGTAATTTAACACTCGATTCAACCTTTGCTATTGAGTCTAACTCAGCAACAGGAATTGGATCAACAGAAACTACACTATTTAGTTTCCCAGGAGCTACATATCGTGGTGCAGAACTACTACTCATGACGCAAGATATTACTAATTCAGAGTATCAAATTAACAAAATGTTAATTGTGCATGATGGTACAGATGTACACTTCACAGAATATGGAGCTGTACATACTGGAACAGACGAACTAGCAACATTTAACGTCGCAATCGATGGATCAGACGTTATTTCAATTAAAACAACAGGCGGAAGCGCTAATAAGAAAATTACTGTAGCTCAACATCTATTATTACAATAATGTTAGCTAATTAGTGGATAGGGAAACTAATGGCACAACAAGACTTTAAAATTGATGGACTCAATACGTCCAACGTAAAGCTTAGATCAAACGGGTTTTATACAACCTTAACAGCTAATGCTGATCTTGCATCTAATGTGTCATTACAACTTCCTGGCTCTGTTGGAACATCTGGACAGGTTCTCACTACTGATGGTAGTGGGAACCTTTTCTTTTCTTCTTCTACAGCAGATACCTCTGTTTATGTAGGAGACACACAAGTATCAAATACCTCAATTATACTTGAAGCAGGTAATGGCGTATCTCTTACAGCTAATGCTACTTCTTCTGTAGTGACATTCACTACAAATATGAGTAATGTAACTTCTCAAACTATTCCAGTGGATGGCAGTGCTAACTCTTTTAGTTTGGTTAAAGGCGTGGCTAACTCTCATATGGTTCTCATTTCTTACAATGGATTATTACAAGAGCCAAATCAGTATGAAATAACAGGATCAACATTAAATATCTCTAACTCAAAACCACTTATAGCAGATTCAACTCTTGAGGTACGTTATTTTGATTTTTTTGATTTTTCTGGAGGAACAGGATCACCAGCACCGGCGCCTGCTCCATACGCTTTCCAAGGAACTTCTTACGGTTATATGAGTGGAGGTTATGTTGGCAATCTGGGTGTTACAGATATAGAGAAATTTTCTTTTACTTCAGACTCTAACGGTACTGATATAGCAGATTTATCGATTGGTCGAAGACTTTTGGCTGGAACATCTTCTACAACTTATGGATATGTACACGGCGGTTTCCCCAATAGGCCAAGTAATATAGAGAAATTTTCATTCTCCTCAGATTCGAATGGAGTAAGCGTAGGAGATTTGACCGTAGGACTGAATCAAAGCACAGGCCAGTCATCAGAGTTTTATGGTTATGATTCAGGAGGACTCGAACCCAATAATACAGCTAAAATAGATAAATTTCCATTTTCTTCAGATACAAATGCAAGTAGGGTTGGAAATTTAACAAATGCTAGAGGAGGCCTTGCAGGACAGTCTTCATCAACTCACGGATACGCTACTGGAGGAGGCGGCAGTAATATTATCGAAAAATTCCCATTCTCTTCAGATACAGATGCAACTGATGTTGGTGAATTAGCAGCTACTAATACCAGCGGTGCTGGACAGAGTTCAAGTACTCATGGTTATCATATTACACAACAAGTAATGAATAAATTCTCTTTTTCTTCTGACTCTGGAGCTACAGACATTGGAGATACTGTAGATTCAAGAATTTATCAGGCGGGTCAATCTTCTACAACCCATGGTTACGCTACTGGTGGCCCTGGTAGTACCACAATTGATAAACACCCATTTTCTTCTGATACAAATACAACAGACGTAGGAGAGCTTTCAAGAGCAAAGTCTCAAGGTGCAGGACATCAGGTGTAAAAACTCATGACAATAGAACTTAAAATTGGACAACTAAACACATCAAACGCCACCGACGGAGACTTACTGGTCTACGTAGGTGCGAATGATGTTGTTGAGTATCGCGATGTTGTTAGTGATATTGATTCTCGCGTTTTAGCAAATGTTAATGCAGTTCAAGATAATGTAGATACTTTTGCTTCTTATGCAAATTCAACTTTTGTTTCTTCAGTATCTGGAACTGCAAATGAAATTGATGTTTCAGGATCAACCTCTGTTACCCTTTCTCTCCCAGATAATCTGATTGCTCCTGGTGATCTAACTATTACAGGTAATTTAACTGTTAGTGGTAATACTACCTATGTTAATACTGAGACTCTTGAAGTAGAAGATAATATTATCACTCTAAATTCATCTCTTGGAAGTGGAGTAACTCCTACTGAAAACGCTGGTTTAGAAGTAAATCGCGGAGCTCAAGCAAATGTACAGTTCCGTTGGAATGAAACTCTTGAGACTTGGGAATATGGAGAGGTAGATACTTCAGACTTTATTCGAGTAGATCAATCTCAGTCTATAGTTGTGTCAGCTCGTAACGAGTCTGGTTCTACTATTGCTGCAGGTGTTCCTGTTTATATTACAGGATATAGTGCTGGTGGATCACGACCAACTATTGCTCCAGCTGATGCAGATTTAGCAGGTGCGATGCCTGCACTTGGTATTACTCTTGAATCAGCAAACACAAATTCAAACCAAAGAGTTGTAACCTACGGTACTATAACAACGTTAAATACTTCGTCCTTTGCCCCAGGCGATGAGCTTTATGTATCTACAACTGTAGGTACACTACAAAATACACGTCCTACAGGTTCAAGCGTTGAAATTCAAAAGATTGCAAAAGTTCTTCGTGCTGATGCAACTGATGGCTCTATTATTGTTATGGGAGCTGGTCGTACTAATGCTATTCCCAATCTTCCAACAGATCATGTGTTTATTGGCGATGGAGGAGCTACGCATACAACAATTAATCTTAATGCCACAATACAAACACAAAGTGCTGCAAATGACTATAGCACTTATACCACTCTTGTAAGCTTAATCGATACAGTACAAGATAACGTAAATGCTATACCTGACAGTGCAGCTAACGATTATGCAACATACACCACTTTAATCTCAAGTATTAATGCCGTTCAGGATAATGTAGCTCAAAACGTACACCAAATTACCACTACTGGAAATACTACTACAAATTCTATTGAGGTAGCAGGCTTAAAAACTGACTCTCTTCGAATCGGAAGCACTGATCTTACAGCAACAGCTTCTGAACTAAATCTTTTAGATGGTGTTACAGGCATCACCCTTGGAAATGCTAATGAATTACTAGTCGTAGGTGCAGATGGTACTAGTATCGTGAGTGACAGTACTCTTGGAGTCGACACTGGTAATAACAGACTAGGTATTAATCAGACTAACCCTGAAGTCACTCTTCATATGACAGGTGAAGGTGCTCAAACTGCTCAAATTCGAATGGAGCAGCACAATGATAGCAGCGATGCTCCTGATATTAGAACCCGTAAATCACGTGGCACTGCTGATTCTCCTGCAAAAAATGCGGCAGGTGATTTTATATATAGAAGTAATCACGAACGCTATAATGGTAGCACCTATACAACTGTTGGTCAATTAGCGGTTGATACAAACTCTTCGAATGCAGATAGATTTCAACTTACTCTTGCTGTAAGTGAAGATGGAAACACTGTTGATGCAGCACAGGCTCAGTTTAAGATCGATGGTAATGATAGCGGAGCAATTACTTTTAATGATGCCTATACTTTCCCTACAGCTGACGGTTCTTCTGGACAGGCTTTAGTAAGTAATGGTGGAGGACAGCTATCTTTTACTACAGTCGCTACCACTACAGCTTTCCAAGCAAATGACCATGCAACCTACACTGCAGTAAGTAGCTTAGTTGATACTGTACAGGCTAATTTAAGCACTGATGTTGCAGTTTTAGACAGTTTTGCATCTTATGCTAATTCTAACTTCGCACTATCAAATGAAGCGGTTACTTTTGCAGATCTTGAAGTTGCAAATCTTGTTGTTAGTGGTAACTTTACAATTGTTGGTGATGTAACAACTATTGAATCAAATAATACAGTTGTTAGTGATCCTCTTATTCTACTTAATAATGGTGTAAGCGGTGCAAACACTCTTGATGCTGGTTTTATTATTAATCGTGGTAGTTCATCAAATGTTGCACTGTACTATGACGAAAGTGAAGATGTTTTACAAGTAGGTTATACTACTCAAGGTGCTGAAGATTCTGATATTACTTTAGATTCAAGAGTTGTTATTCGCTCAGACACAGTAAGAGCAGGTAATGTTGAAGTTGGAGCTGGTGCTTTAAGAAACGAAATCACAGCTATTGGCGATCAAAATTTAAAAATCTCAGGTAACACATTACAAGCAGGGAATATTGAAATTGCTTCAAATGTAGTCCCGACTCAGAATGCAGTATTTTCTATCGGATCACCAACTGCTCAACTTAAAGACATTTATGTTAGCGATGGTACAATTTTCATCGGTACAAACTCTCAAATTTCGGCAGAATCTGTATCTTTAACAAACTTTAATGTTGATTCTGATGGTACTATTAGGATTCCAGGTGTTAATATTTCTGCAGATGCAAATGCTGTAGAAACTGTTGAAATTATAGCTTCTGACCTCGCATCAAATAATCTTATTCAGACACAAATTAATACAACAGTTGGTTTCTTAACAGAGTTGAACACCACTACGCAAGACAATGTTGTTGCTGCAATTAATGAACTTGTAACAAATATTGGTACAGTAAGTGATAATGCATCTGGTACTTCAGACTCTACGAGTGATCAATTTACTATCACTACAGCTAACGCATTTACACTTTCTTCATCAGTTTCAGAAGCCAATAATATTATTGTTTCAGTTAGCGGTCTAGTTCAGCTTCCAAATGATGATTATGTCGTATCCGGAACAACACTAACTCTTAATAATACAACGCCTCTCCCACAAGGAGCCTCAGTTGAGGTAAGACACTTAACCAGCAGCGGTGGTTCTGGAGGTAGTACTGATTTTACAGCAGTAGCCTCTAACATAGTGCCATCCGCTAATAATGTATACTCTCTTGGTAGTCCAGATAAAATCTGGAAAGATCTATACCTAGCAAATGGAACTATCTATATTGGTGATACTAAGATTTCAACAACTGCTGATGGAAATGTTGAATTTAGATCCTCTTCTACAGACACAAGAAAAACAATTGAAGTAGATGACCTAGTTATCGGTTCAGGATCTAACAGAAAAAGATTTAGAGTTGACGAAAGCGGTAAGTTTAGATTAGGAGCAGCAGCTATTGATCCAGATAGTGATAAAGATGTTTCAGCAGAAATTGATTCTGCACTATCTAAGATAGACACAGTACAGGCTAATCTTACCTCTGTAATTGGTGCGGCTCCAACAACACTAGACACTCTAGCTGAGATAGCTGCTGCGTTGGAGAATGATGCGAATGTCGCGGTAACTCTTACTAATCAGATAAGCACTGTTGATACCGATGCAAAAGCTAATACATACAATACATATGTTACACTAAACAATAGAATCAATACAGTTTCTGATAATGCAGCCGCTAGTGGCGGAAGTTCTAGTTCTACTGAGGCTTGGGAAATTATTTCAACAAATCAAACTTTAACTGCTAACACTAACTATTTTGTTGATGTTTCTAGTAGTGCTAGAACAGTCACACTACCTAGCAGTCCTGCTCTCGGAACAAAAATTCATATTGCTGATTTAGCAGATTATGCAGCAATTAACAATATTATAGTAGATAGGAATTCTCAAAAAATTCAACGAAATAGCAAAAATCTACTTGTATCGTCTAACTCAGCCGCACTCTCTCTAATTTATTCTAACTCAACACATGGTTGGCTTCTAGGAGATTCTTATAATTATACTTATACTCCTTATGAACTTCCTGGTGATCCTTATACATGGAAAATGACTTGGAATAATAAGAGTGCCGGTCGATTAGGTTTTGATTATGGAAGAGCTGGTAACTATTTAGAAATTAGTATCTATGCTACTGAAGGCGAGACTAATAATATTAATAGTACAGTTGATGTTGAATCATTTTTCAACGGCTTACCAGCATCAGGTAGTATAACTGTTTATATAACAGGAGACTATGATGATGAAATCAACACTAGCTATACAAGCTTTACTGATCAAGGTTCGTACTGGAAAATGAGTGGATCTATAAGAACTGCATTAACATCAGACATAGATGGCGGGAATGGATATTTTGGTTACGCGCTAGGCGGTGCTAATATTAACTTTACACTAAGATTCGGGAGCTAGGAGAGATATAAATGACTAACTATAGCACTATAAGATATGCAGGAGCTGCAGAAGCAGCTAGAAATTACCCTTATCAAACTGGAACTGCTACTAGTAGCGGATCTAATAGATTATTAGATATTTCTACCGGCAATGCGTTTGATATTGGTGTTGCTGGTGCAAATATTCTTTATCTAAATAACGTAACTGGTCCTATCGATTTAACAGTAAAAGTAGCCGCTACTCAAGGAGTTGTCGGTGGGTATAATTTAGACTCTAACGCAACTGTTGATACCACTGAGGTATTTTCTTACAGCTGGTCTACTAATACAGGGCTTTTAGGAAGTCCATCAGGAGGGTTATCTTTTAGCCCTGATGGAACAAAAATGTTTGTAAATTGTATTGGGTCAAATATGAATCTAATTGGGCAGTTTTCTCTTAGTACTGCTTGGGATCCTAGTACAGCAAATACATCTCCTGATTACCAATATGGATATGGAAGTAGCTATTTAAAAAATTACAACGGGCATTATTGGGATAAGGGGGGTAAAACAGTAACTCAGTTTTTGACTACTGGTAGTGATACTTCTTGGTGGTCGACACATATGACAACTCCTTATGATCTTAGTACTTATACTACTACCAGTCAAAGCACAACCCTTACTCGGCCAGAATCGCCCTATCTCGGTGCCACATCTGCTCGAACAATGACCTCTCATATAATTGACGATCCTGATTCAGAAAATGATTGGTGGTTTTATGTAGATAAAAGCAGAAATTTAAGACGCATATCATACAATAGTTCTAGTGCTACAGTTCAAAGTTCAACTATAAATACAGTATTTGGGGTAGATAATGATCCACATTCTATATATGTCAGCCCTGATGGGACTATACTAACAGTGCTATTTACAACAACTATGAGAGCAAGAAGTGTTATAATGTCAACACCTTTTGATATGACAACAGCTGGTACTCCTACGGAGTATGATTTAAATAGCGATATTTTAACAACAAATACTAGTACTAACTGGTTTGCTGATCTTGCACCTAACGATGATGGTTCAAAAATATTTGCATTAAGAATGTATAAGGGACAATTTAAAATTCATGAAATAACACCCAACGCTACGATCACACCACCTTCATTGACTTTTAACTCTAACCATACTCCAATAAGTGGTTCTGCAAATATTAGTTTAAGCCATAATTCTAATGCAGTTTTTAAGATTAAATCTTTGACTAGCGATGCTAGTGAAGTAACAGTGCTACAAGCAGCTACAGGTGGTGGTGGTAATGCTGTTACTATATGGAAGTCTGCTCCTGTTACAAATAGCACTTATGGAGCTTATGCAGCTCATGGTCAAGGTATTGCTGCAGATAAAGTTTGGGTTGAGATGACGTGTACTACTGCGCAACTTGGGTGGGCAGTCGGTGATATAGTATATAAGTATCAAGCACAATACTCAAGTACTGCACAGCTGACTATGTACTCAGATGCCACTGATATTGGGTATAGACAAGATCAAATAGATGCAATAATGGATTCAGCTTACGGTCCAGATACTAATAGCACTTCTTATGCTAGGTTAGCTGAAGCTAACTGGGAAATTAGAATTTGTGGTGCTTGGTATGATTCAAGTGTGGTAACACAAGCAACTTAGTTTTAAAACATTTGCCAATTATGAGTATAAAGTATATACTCTATACAAGGAGTCGAAATGGCATTAGGAAGAATTAAACCTTATCTTATAGACGCAACTGGTGCAAGTGCTAACCAGGTGCTTACATATAATGTCGCTACTGGTTTTGTTTCATTTGAAAACTCAACTGGTGGCGATACTATTGCTACAATTGATTCTTCTAATATTACGTTTGAGATAGGTAACGTCTTACCTGCTGCTAATGCTGTTTACTCTCTTGGTGGTCCAGATCTATACTGGAAAGACTTATTTGTTAGTGACGGAACTATCATTTTAGGTAATACTTCAATCTCTGTAGATGAAAGCGCTAATGTTGTATTTACTAATCGTATTACTGATCAACCTGCAAAAATTGAAGTAGATGAAATTGTTTTAGGGCGTGGGGAAAATAAGAAGCGTATCAGACTAGATGCTGGAAATACCGATAAGTTAAAATTTGGTTCTTTACAACTAGACACCACTGATACTGTAGATTTATCTGCAGAACTACACAATGTTAGTGCTAATGTTGATACCGTACAAAGTAATGCCTCAGCAAATGACTATAGTACATATACTACACTAGTAAACTTAATCAATACTGTTAGCGGAAACGCTTCATCGAATGAAAATAATGTTTGGGTAAATGCTAATGACTATAGTACCTATACAACCCTTGAGTCTTTAGTAAATACAGTTCAAGATAACGTAGCTTCTCTTGGAAGTGCTACAGACTTGGTTAGTGATAGGTTTACTGTTTCTACCTCTAATGCCTTTACTCTATCTCAATCTGTTACAGATTCTAATAATATAATAGTTGCACTTTCTGGTATTTTGCAGTATCCTGGAGTAGGATATGAAGTTTCAGGATCTGCATTAACTATATCAAACGTTGCTCCTCTTCAAAGTGGAACTGTTTTAGAAGTAAGACATTTATCAGGTTCTTTAAAGACTAGTATAGATTGGCTTGAGGTAACCTCAGACTATACACTTTCAGTAGATTCTAAAGTTTTAGTTAATACTGGTGCCTCTGCTATTACACTAACTTTACCTCTCAGTCCTTCACTAGGTAATGAGGTTAAAATAGTAGATGCATGGGCAAATGCAGCAAATAATAATATAACACTATATGGTAATGGAAGCAATATTGAGGGCGATACTAGTAACGTACTAATAGATGTAGATGCAACACACACCGGTTTAGTATATTATAACGCATATAGAGGATGGGTATTTACAGAAAATGGCTAGAAGATTTTCTACTATTAAAAAGATAGAAAAAGAGATTGCTAATGTTAATGCACTACCAACTGCTAATATTGCAGTAGGTGCGCGCCGTTTTGTAGCCTCTGAGAATACCACCTATAAATGGACAGGTGATGAGTGGGTTGACACTGAATTAAACTTTGATCTTTCTATAGCCCCTGAAGTTTTAAGCATACAGGTAGATACTCCTACAGCAGGACACGGCAATGACTGGTTATGGACTTGGGAACAATCAACTTTACCTTATGCAAGAACTACAATTACAAACTCAGCACAGCTTTCAGTACCTTTATATAAACAAGGTACCTATACTATAGATAATTATGCTGCTTATGATCTTCATGATTCTATGACTCAAACTCATAAGATATTTTTAAAATGGATTGATGGAGCAGGTACGCAGAATTTAGTAGATTGGGTTACATATAGTAATGTTACAGCAACACACGCAAATATCAATTCAGGATTAAGTACTAATGTGCATAGACTAAGTGTTAGTGTACCCTCTAGTATTACACTTCCTACTTTAACAGCTCCCAATGTCAGTTATACTATTGCAAATACGGCTTCTAGCGCATATAATTTTACAGGTACAGCAAGCGGTAATAATCCGTCATTAGGTCCTTGGAGACGCGGAGGAACATACGTATTTAATATTAATGCAAACGGTCATCCAATGTATCTCTCTACAGACAATGGAACAAACTATGTTTCAAACCAGTTTGTTTCAGAGTATACTAATGGAGTTTCAAACAGTAGAACTGAATCAGGCATAATGAGCATTACAGTTCCTGATAGCGCTCCTGATACTCTATATTATCAATGCGGTTATCATGCAGGAATGAGAGGCGTCATTAGCATTAAGAACTTAGAATTGGAAACTAATGATAATGACAACTACGTTATATACGCTCAACACTCTCAAGAAGGGCATAAAACACCAGTAGAGTTAAGACCAATTCCTTCTCTTGTTAATCAAATGTGTTTAGTATATGATGCAGAAAATGGTGAGTTTGTACCCCAAGATTTAGCAACATATGTAGAGAACACTCCAAGCTTTAAGAACAAGATAAAAGAAGTTGCAGGAACTGCAACACTTATAGCCCCTGATGGAGTTCCTGTTGTTGCTACAGTTAATATATTTAATGACAGTTCTTATCTACCCTATGTAGATAACAATGACGGAGATATAGCATTTGCCCTTGATACAGAAGTATTATATATTTGGAATACAAATCAATGGATTCAGGCAGGATCTAATACTTCAACACAAACTAATGCTTATGTGCAGCTAATACAGGCTGGCACTTTAGAACAAACGACCGGCAATACTCGATGGTATGCTCCTGCTGATATTACAATTACTAATGTCATAGCAAGAGTAGGCACTGCCCCTGTGGGAGCTGACCTAGTTGTTGACTTGAATAGAAATGGTACATCAAATAGTATAGTTACAGTTTCAGACGGTGATAGTTTATCATTTAACGCATCTTCTATCAGTGCATCAGAGGGAGACTATTTAACTATAGATATTAATAGTGTAGGGTCAACCACTGCTGGATCAGATTTGAACGTTACAATAAAATATTTAATTTAGGAGAATATAATATGGCACTTACTACAGCTGAACAAACTTTTGTAGAAACAATTATGGGAGAAGTACCCGCAGATTTAGGATGTTATGTTTATCATGTAGCTGAACATAATACTCCAAAAGAATCTAGAGATTACTTTAATTCTATAGAGATAGAAAATCATGTCGGTATCACTACTGTATATAGAGGATACAACGACACTCGACCTAGACTTTATGCTATTATATTAACAGAATCCGCAGATAGCACACCTGTGATACCTGCTGAAGCTACAGGACTAGTGTCTGGCTTAGGAGAGTGATATGGCTTTTTTAAGATATGTAATAAGCGCATCAGCTGGAGATAACGCTACAACAGTAAATAACGTATTCTCTGATATTAAAAATTGGATAGACGGTACTACTACTGCCACTTCAGGTTTTAGTTCTACATATTGTAACACTGGAGCAAGTGAAATTGTAGGCACTATTCCCTCTAGTATTTATGATGACTGCGTTAAGAATACAAATACTAGTTCCACAAATGATAGCTATATAAGTGTTCGTAAATATCATAACGAATGGAGTACGTATAGCTCTAGTACACACCCTAGTAACTATTTTACACTATACTGGTCTATTTCTGGAACTTATGGAATTCGTATGAGAATAGGTAATGCAAGTCAAAGCAACTATATGCCTTATCCATCTACTAACTATTATCATGCAGGTAATACTAACGACAATTATAAACAGGACTATACACCTTCTAATACTACAATTTTTATGTGGTTGGAAGAAGATTTTATGGCTGTTCAAGTTGTGCACTCACAGGCTCCAAACTCTGATTCAATATTTATAGGTGCGTTTGATTTACCTAGAAGTGAGTATGCTGAGTATGCATACTCTGAAGATTCAGATTTTGGCAATATGTGGACATTTTCTTCTAGTATGAAAAATACTCACAATAATAGTGCTGTGCCTACCTATGATTGGATATACGCAGGTTCTAATGACTATGTAGATGATCAAGGAGTTAATCAATCTTATCCAGCAAACTATAATCAAGGATATGGTGATGGATTTAGTTCAATTGATAGTTATGCTGTGCATACAATTTATCCTACTCCATGGAGAATGATGCCACAAGTTAATATAGCAACAGGAGTTGGACATCAGTTAGTTCCTTGCTTTTCCGCTGGTGGAGGAGGAGAAGCTGGTACTGGATATTTTCCTATAACTGCAAGAATTAAAGGACTCTACAGAACTAGTGATAATTTTGCTGATACAGGTACAGCTATCTCTTATGGCGGTAATAACTATAGAGTAGCCCTAATTCATAAATGCGGGTCTAGCATGACTGATGCGGATAATACTTTGAACGCTTGCTATTTATTACCGGTGACAGGATAAGGAGAGAGTAATGTATATTAAATTTAAAGTAGGAGATGGAGGATATGCTAATGGAGGACATGGGTTGATGGGTGCTATTGACTGGGCTATGACAGCTAATGCAGCATCCACAGCTACCTCTTCGGATTTTACTGGATCTTTTAGCAATGAAATAAGCGATTTTAAAGTTATAGCAAATGATGAGGCAGGAGGATGGACAAATTTTGACGCTATATCCTCTGCTAGTTCATCGCATAATTGGAGTGCGGGTTGGGAGGCAGATTCTCCTAAAACAGGAAGATCTTTTAAAAAGAGGTTCTCAGTATCATCAAATACTACTCAAGCTGGATACTATGGACACTGGAGTCCTAAAGGGGGATTATATGATAATGATGCGTCATCTTACTTAAGAGCTTTGACCTCTTTAAGTTACAGTACAATTACTACTAATTCCGTAGCTCGTCATACATGGTTTTCTAACCTTCAACCAGCACAGTTTACTTGGGGATGGTGGAACTTATCAGTTACAAGTAAGTATGTATATTTTTGGCCTGATACTAATTCAAGCTCTCAATCAGGAACAAAATATTTTGCAGGAGTAGCAGACTTAGCAGGAACTCCCGATTATCTATTAAGTGCAATTTCAGATAATTTTAATTCTGTGGGTTTTTATGTGGGCGGCAGCAACGATACTGGAAGTCTTGGAACTTCAACTTCCGCCTCTTTTATGAATGACTATATTCACTACTATTTTGCAGGTATAGATGGAGGATTTTCAAGTACTGCATCTGCAACTAATGCTATGTTAACCCAATCAGGTGCATTACCTAGTATTAATGCGACAGCTATACCCTGGCAAATGCATCCTCCACACTACTATAACGTAGTAGATCAAACATATGAGCATCATCTACCTATTTTTAATGATTATGGTAGTGCAGTAGGAGCTTTACACCCCATTACTATTATGAGCCCTTTACGAGGTGTTCCTGCAACTCAATTAGAAGGTATTTATTACTATGGTATTCAAACTAATGCTAACGTAACCAGAAATTTAGAATGGTCAAATAGAGGAGCACATGCTCATGACGGAAGAACTGTTTATGATTCAAATGGAGATAAATATGTGCTTTATCACTCATATGGTAGTATGCATATAAAAGCTATACGAGCAATGTGAGTTAAGTATGGTTTGGAATGCATCTAATGGGACAATATTTTATACTAGTGAGTTATCTTTAAACACTGCATATACTGCATCTGCAAATGCAGTTATACTGAATTCTGTTTTTGCAAGTAGTACTGCTGGTTATAATGTAACAGTAGCCACTTTTAATGCTGTTGGCACTATTAATTCAGAAATGTATTTATCTAATGTTTCTACAAATTCAGTTATATTAACAGCTAGTAATAGTGTTGCATTTTTAGGAGGTGCTGATACTATAAGTTTAAGTAATTTAACAAGCAATGTTATAAGTGATTCATTAATTGCTAGTGAAGTTACAGTTTCCTCTACACCAACAGACACAACACCTTCCCAAGTATGGATAGGTTAATAGGAGTTATACGCTAATGTCATTAATAAAAGTAGACCTAAGTTTAATTGACACTACCTCTGCTAGTGATGGTGATGTATTAAAGTACGTTAGTGCTAACTCTAAGTTAGAGTATGGAGAAGCTAGTACTGATAACAATACTTGGGTAAATGCTAATGACTATAGTACCTATACAACGGTATCTACGTTAATAGACACTGTTAACGCCAATGTAGACGCATTACCTGATTCAGCAGCTAATGACTATAGTACCTATACAACGGTATCTACGTTA
>Ga0075480_10000560_pt1 | contig 22511 bp, 24 predicted proteins | sample DEB08_DNA_7_FD_81590 | JGI IMG/M metagenome (GOLD analysis project Ga0075480, IMG submission 81590) | Aqueous microbial communities from the Delaware River and Bay under freshwater to marine salinity gradient to study organic matter... | ecosystem: Environmental > Aquatic > Marine > Coastal ... | reverse complement strand
GCAACAACGGCGGAAATTCGGGTCATGTCCGGATCTACAAGTGGGACGGAAACACGTGGAACCAAGTCGGCGCCGACATCGACGGCGAAGCCGCTATCGACCTTTCGGGTTTTTCGGTGTCGTTATCAGCAGACGGTACGACCGTGGCCATCGGCGCCCGATACAACGACGGCAACAACGGCAATAGTTCGGGTCATGTCCGGATCTTCTCGCTGTCGACTCCAGTCGTCGCCGCGGACCCCGTCCTTCCGATCACTCCGATCTGGCGGGTGACACTTGACCCGAACAGTGGCACATGCGTCGACCCCACCGAACGAACCGAACCATGGACATCGGTGTTCGTCGGCTACCGCTACCTTCCCAACGCCACCGACTGCACCCGCCCTGGCTACACGTTCACCGGTTGGGCATCCACCGATACTCCCACCAAACCAACATCACTTCCGGTCCTCGTCGATCCCTCCGACAACCAGCGACGCGCGTTCCTGGCCGCCAACGCCAACCTTGTCGCCATCTGGACACCCAACCCGATCGCCGATGTGACGGTGTTCGCGAACTTTATGTGTGGGCCGTGCACCAATCTGTGGGTCATCCACCCGCCTGTTGATCCGAACACCACCATCGACATCACCGTTAACGAAGTCCCAGCTTCCTGTACGACAGCAGGTGAAGCGTTCGGATATGCCGTCTGTGAACTCACGTCCCTCACACCAGGCGGCCACACCATCACCCTCACCCCACGACATGACGACATCACCGGAACACCCGCTCGTCTCCCTGCCACCTTGAACCCCTAGGCACGTCACCAACACCCGGGTTTCATCCCGCGAATATCCCGCGACTCTCTTCGTTTCCGGGCGTTTCACAAAAGTTCAAACCGCGAGTTACTCCTGCTCAACCAGTTCCACACGTTTCAGCAGGTTTCATCTGACAGCACTCGTAATGCGTAGGTCAGGGGTTCGATTCCCCTCTCGGGCTCCATTGAAAGTCCTGCTTGCAGTCCTCCGACGGCACGTCTCGCCTAGTGGTCTGTCCCTCGGCCAGGTGTACTGCAGAATCGCATCCCGAGAATTTCCCCAACTTGTCGCCGAACGAAACCTCGGCATCAGGTCGCGACAACGGACGAAGTCGGGTCAGATCTGCCAGTCGGCGTCGAGTCTGACGAGAGCCTTGCCGATGTTGGCCCCCTTCAGCATGCCAAGAAATGCGTCGACGGCATGCTCGATGCCGTCGGTGACGGTCTGAATGGCATCGATGTCTCCATTGCGTAGCCAACCGGCGACGGTCTTTTCGAACTCGGGACGCATGTCTTCGTGGTCACGAACGATGAATCCGCGAACGGTGACCCGACGTAACACAGCTTCAATCAAGTTATTGATGTCCTGCCCTCGCCCGTCTTCGGCGAATTGGCTGATCATTCCGCAGAGCGCGACTCGCCCACCAATGGTCATGTTGTGAAGCGCCGCCACCAGATGAGGGCCTCCGACATTGTCGAAGTAGAGGTCGACTCCTTCGGGAGCCATGCGCTGCACTCCGTCCCACGGGGACTCGACGCGGTAGTCCATGGCGTCGTCGTACCCGAGTTCGTCGATCAGTTGGCGAACCTTGGCCGCCCCTCCGGCGCTTCCAACAACCCGACCGGCCCCGAGAAGTTTGGCGAAGTTCCCGGCAGCCGATCCGACGGCACCTGCAGCAGCTGAGATGAACACCGTGTCACCCTGATGAAGTTCCCCGATTCGCTTTAACCCCACCCAGGCCGTGAATCCGGTCTGACCGAGGACTCCTAGCCAGGCTCCGGCCGGTGCAATCTCAGGATTGATCACGGTAACTGTGGACGCGTCAACGACGGCGAATTCGCGCCAGCCCATTCGGTGCCTGACGAGTGCGCCAACAGCGATCTCGGATCCCCGTCGGTCGACGACCTCACCTATTGCCGATCCGTCGAGGGGCTGACCGAGCTCGAAGTTGGTGGTGTAATGCTTCTCCCCCAGATCAAGACGCCCTCGCATCGATGGGTCGACGCTCATGACGATGTTGCGAACCAGGAGTTGGCCTGATTCGAGGGCCGAGATCGGGCGTTCCTCAAGTGCGAACAGATCGATCGTCGGCGAGCCGCCGGGTTCTGGCCGACCTCGAAGGGTGACGATTCGGGTCGTGGACGGTGTCATGGCAACTCCGATCGATCTGCGCGATCCTTAGGTCTTCCGAAACTACTAGGGTCGATCATTCGAGTCCACTGGCGATATCGAGAAGTTCCTGGAGTCGTCGCGCTTCTTCTGTGGGATCGATCGGACCGGGGTGATAAGTCGCCGAGCGCAAATCACCCGAGAAGGGAAACGAGCCATGTTTCTTGAACAACTCCCACGAAACGGGAGAGCGTCGATCAAGGCCGACATCAATTCCTTCGAATGGTAAGAATGAGGTGAAACGCGGGGTATCGGCGAGGGACATCACTTCGATCCCGTCGAGGTCCACGGCTACGTCCCATGTCGTCTGGTTCGCTCCGACTGAGTACCGAACGTCAACAGTGTCGCTGGTGTTTCCCAGTTCCACGCGACCGACGGGAAGTGCTACGCCGTAGTTGCAGATTTCGAAACCGAGAGCGCCGTCTTCGACGTACAAGACGTAGCCCGCTTCCTGGCCTCCATGTGCGACGAGGATGCCCTCGTCGCCTCGGCTGTAGGTCCAGTCGACCGAGATCCGAAAAGTTTGTCGAGCAATCAGTCGACTCGAACGGAAGCGCTCCAAGGTTGGGGTCCCGGGCACGATCCGGATCGGGGTGCCGTCTGGTTCAGCAAATGTCGGACCGCGAAATTTCGAGATGCTGAGACCTTCGTCAAGGGGGAAAACTTGGTTTTTCCATGCAGCTTTCTCCCATGCAGTGACCAGTTCGGCAAGTACCTCCGGATGTTGCTGGGCGACGTCATGAAGTTCATTGACATCAGAAGCAGCATCGAAAAGTTGCCACGTGTCTTGGCTGAAAGGAGTGCGAGATTTATGGAATGTGACGGCGTGCCAGTCACCACGATGGAAGGCACGATGACCAACGCACTCGTAGTACTGCTCGTGGTGAGCCGTCTCTGCCTCCGGATCGCTGAATGAGGTAGTAAACGGCACCCCGTCGAGGGGATCGGCGTCGCGTCCATTTCTCTGGACGGGAATCGGGATGTCCACCATCTCGGCGAGCGTTGGCAATATGTCGGTGATGTGAACGTACTGACGACGTACGATCTGGTCGCTTTCGATTTTCTTCGGCCATGACAGGACGAACGGAACACTGTGACCGCCTCGATAGGTGGAGATCTTGTACAGACGGAAAGGCGTATTGCAGGCCATTGCCCAACCGCGTGGATAATGAGGCCAGGTGGTCGGACCACCGATTTCGTCGAATCGTTCTAGCGCGTCGTCGATAGTCGTCGAATGTCCGGCAACACGCCCCCCGTCGCGGAAATAGGCTGTGCTCCCGTTGTCGCGCCCTTCTCGCGAGGCGCCGTTGTCGCTCGTGACGATGAAAATCGTGTTGTCAAGTTGTCCGTGAAGTTCGAGCTCGGCACAAATCGCTCCGACACTGTCGTCAATCGTCTTGACCATCGCCGCGTAACACTCCATGTAACGAGCGAAAACACGTCTTTCATCTTCGGACAAGTCAGACCAGGCCCTCACTTCCTCACCAGCTTCAGAGTTCCTTGGCGGTAGTTCAGTTCCGGCGGGCATGATCCCAAGCTCGATCTGTCGCTGCAGACGTCGCTCACGAATCACGTCCCACCCAACGTCGTACATTCCCCGAAACTCTTCGATATCAGGTTTCTTGGCGTGGAGTGGCGCGTGGACCGCTCCGTGCGCGTAGTAGAGGAAAAATGGCTTATTCGGATCGGCTGTCTTGACCTCGCGAATCATGCGGACGGCTCGTTCGGTGAGATCGTCTGTCAGGTAGTAGTCGGCCGGGTATTCGTCGGTAGCTACCACAGCGTTGCCCTCATACATTCGATGGGGGTGATGGAAGTTCGTGAGGGCTTCGAGGAATCCGTAGTACTGATCGAAACCCCGTTGTAGGGGCCAGGAGTGCTTGTCACCGGCTTCGGAGAGATCAGGGTTCTTGCAGAGGTGCCATTTGCCGATCGCCAAGGTCGAGTAACCGGAGTCCCGGAACGTCTCAGCAAGCGATGGCTGGTGTTCAGGTAGCTCGCCGGTGTAGCCGGGGAACCCGGCATCGATGTGGGAAACCTGTCCCATGCCGGCGGCATGAGGATTACGACCGGTGAGAAGTGCCGCTCTTGTCGGTGAGCAAAGCGGAGCGACATGGAAGTTCGTGTAGCGAAGCCCACGTGAGGCCAGAGCGTCGATATTCGGGGTCGGGATCTCACTCCCGTAGCACCCGAGGTCGGAGAACCCCATGTCGTCGGCCAGCAGGATGACCACGTTGGGGGCCCCTGGCGGAGCGGAGCGTCGCGGCGGCCACCACGGTTCGGAGGTGCCGAACACTCTGCCAACTTTCCCCTCGAACCCGGGGTACGTCGCGTCGGATCCATCGTTCATGTGGGGTTTCCTTTCGAACCTCAGAACATAATAATAATTGACACAATTTTCAATTCTGTGGTTCAATTCCCTCACGCTCGAAGTGCGCCGCTGCGGCCACTTTTCGAAGAAGGGGGAAAGGAATGCGTGTACGCAAGACCAGTGCTCTGGTCACGGCCGTAGTGCTCGCTCTGGGTCTCGCCGCGTGTGGTGGAGACGACAGTGGCAGCACTCCGGCAACGGAAGCTCCGGCAACGGAAGCTCCTTCGACTGAGGCACCTGATACTGAGGCACCTGATACTGAGGCACCGGCAGAGATATTCGACATGAATGTCGCCGTCTCACCCGCAGTGACAGTGCTCCCGCAGTACGTAGCTATGGCTGAGGGCTTCTTCGAAGCCCGCGGAATCAACGCCACGTTCGTCGGCGTGGCCAATGGTCCCGAACTTGGCGCAGCCATGATCTCGGGTGACATCACCACCGCCGGCAACATTCCGAACAACCAGATCGGACTCATCAACGCAGGCTTCGATGTGGTGGCAGTTCACGAGATCGTGAGTTCGCAGTTCTTTGACATTCTGGTTGGGAGCAATATCGATCTGGGTGGTGAGACCGACTGGGTCGCCGTGATGAACGCACTAAAGGGCTCCAACGTCGGTGTCGTCGCCAACGGAGCTGCTGCTGAAGACATCGCGCGTAGTCTCTTTGAAGAGGCCGGTGTCGACCCCGACGCTCAGACCTACATCGCCACCGGATTGCCCGACACGACATTGGCAGCTCTTTCTAACGGTGAAATCGACATTGCGATCACCTTCGATCCTGCCTTCGTCATCGCTGAGGCCCAGGGCATCGGCTATCAGCCCTTCTCGCTCCGAGATGGAGAAGGTCCAGCAGCAGTTCTGTGGCCATCACTTCTCGCAACGTTCTCGCGCGAGTACGCCGAAAAGAACCCGGCTGCTATCAAGGGTTACAGCGATGCAATTGCTGACGCAGTGCAGTTCATTCAGAATCCGGCGAACCGGGACCGCGTCCTCGAAATCATGATCGAGGACATGCAGTTCAATGCCGATCTTGCCGCTCCGATGTTGGACGCCAACGTTGGATACTTCAATCCAACCGGCGAATTCAATGTCGAAGCTCTGAACGCTGCTGGTCAGTGGGTGTATGACATCGGAAAGTCGGAGAAGGTTCTGACCGCCGCCGACTTCACCGTCGACGCCGGCTGAGCGAACACTTGGTTTGTCGGTGGGTGAGGTTTGCCTCGCCCACCGACAAACCGAACGAATACATTTGCCGGGGGGCTGATCGTGAACAGTGAGACGGATACAGGGCAGCCAGCTGTCGAACTCAACGACGTGAGCTTGGTTTTCGACGGGGCTACTGAGGATGATCGCGTCCTCGTCCTGGATTCGGTGTCGCTGACGATTCCAGCCGGGCAGTTCGTTGCCATCGTGGGGCCGAGTGGCTGTGGGAAGACGACGATCCTCAATATGCTCGCCGGACTCCTCAAACCAACGGCCGGAACGGTCAAACGCCACGGCAAACCTGTCGACGGCCCAACTAATGATGTTGGCTACATGATGGCCCGTTCCGCGTTGGCTCCGTGGCGCACTGCGCGCAAAAACGTCGAGCTCGGTATGGAAATCAACGGGGTGCCTCGACGAGAGAGATCGAAACGAGCCTCAGAACTGTTGAACCGAGTGGGGCTTTCCCAATTCACAAATCACTTCCCGTCCCAGTTGTCGCAAGGTATGCGTCAACGGGTGGCGATCGCCCGGACCTTTGCCATCAACCCCGACCTGTGGTTGTTGGACGAGCCATTTGCGGCACTTGATGCACAGACGAGGATTGTTGTGCAACTTCAGTTTCTCGAAATGTGGAACGGCACAGGGCAGACGGTCGTACTCGTAACTCACGATCTAGAAGAAGCGACACTACTCGCCGACCGTGTCATCGTGATCGGGGCACGACCGGGCTACGTGAAGTCGGATACCGTCGTTGACTTCGCCCGACCTCGTCATATCGATGAGCTTCGCTTCGATGCTCGATTCACTGAAATTGAGCATCTGATCTGGAGGGAGTTGAGAGATGAACTCGTATGACGACTCGAACGTTGTCTCTGGCCAGGAGAGTTCTTCAGGACTTATTTCAGAGCGCGTTCCTAAATTCGATATGTCGACATTACCGGCGAGCAAGTCACGCTGGCGACGGATCGTTGCAACCATCGATCCCTTCGTGCAATTGGCCCGCCTGCTCTTCCTGGTCCTTCTACTCGTCGTCTGGAAGGTTGCGGTTGAGCAAGAGTGGGTAAATCGCATATTCGCCGCTACGCCAGGCGAGGTGTTGTCCGGAATCTGGGATGTCATCACCAACAAACTCTTTTGGGAAGACGCATCTGTCACTCTCAAAGAGGCCGTGGTTGGTTTTGCTCTGGGTGGTGGGTCCGGACTTCTCGTCGGCCTCATCACTGGCCGCTACACACGCCTCGGCAAAGTTTTCAGTCCATTTCTAACCTTCGCCAACTCGTTGCCGAAGATCGCATTTGCGCCAATTTTTCTTCTGTGGTTCGGTGTCGGTGAGACGTCGAAGATCGTTTTGTCGATTGTTGTCGTGTTCTTCATCGTCCAAGTTCCGACACAAGCCGCAGTAGGTCTGGTCGAGCCCGACTTACGTGTCGTCGTCGACTCGATGAACGCAAGCGAGTATCAGAAGTTCGTGAAGATCATTCTTCCTGGAATCCTTGCCCCAGTGTTCGGAGCATTTCGACTGGCGGCAATCTTCTCGTTACTTTCGGTCGTTTTTGCGGAGATCCTGGGAGCGAAACGTGGACTCGGTCTGCGTCTCATCACAGCGAAGAACAATTTCAACATCGGCGAGATGTTCGCGTACACCGTTATTCTCGGGATCATGGCATTATGTCTCAACGGGATAATCGGAGTGATCGAGCGTCGAGCACTTCGTTGGCAGGGTGCCGGGTCCCGTGGAGCAGTGATCTCTATTTGAGCGCCTCGAAAACGATCAAGTCACGCCGGGGAAGACCTCCGGGCACCGACGGAGAAGCCACGCGGCGAATCATTCTCGATGTGGCACTTCAACAGTTCGCTGAACTCGGATTCTCATCGGCGACCCTGTCGAAAGTTGCCGAATTAGCGGGAATCACTCCGAGCGCGATGTATTACTACTACGACAGTAAGTCGGCACTCTTTGAAGCGGTGTTCTTCGACGTGGCTCCGAAGCAGTGGAAGACCATAGGTCCCATGGTCGAAGATTCGTCGTCGGTTCGCGAAGTACTCGAGACCTTGTTTCGAAGTCGCGGAGGGCAGCGCCCTCCCTACGTGTCGAAGTTCATGGCTTCCATGCCGACAGTTGCCAAGCTGCACCCTGAGTTTTCCCACCTCTTGAAGGCCCGCGCCGAATTTCAAGCAGAGTGGTTCTCCCTGATCGCCAAAATGGGAGTCGACAACGGAGAGTTCGAAGGTTTCACGATCGACGAGGCGACCGAGGTGATTCGAACGATCGTGATCGGCTGGTTCTTCGAACGGTATTTGGTGGGTGAAGATCGGGATTCATCCATCGAGCCGTTGTTGAAAGCGTTTGACCGAATCATCGGGCGGTGAACTTCGTCCAGAATTCCTCGACGTCGTGGGCGACGTCTGCTTGTGGGGCAGCTGAGGATCAGCTTCAGACAAATCTGATTTCGGTACGCAGGCCGAGGGACGTAGCTGCCCCTGCCCGATCGAAGAACTCGATCTCCTCTTTCACAAGGCCTTCCTCGAACACGATGTAGGCCATGCCTTGAAAGGTTGCGACAGCACCGCAGTACGACTCTCCGAGACGGTTATCGGCAACCCGTCCGGTCATAGTCCATGTGAACGCGACGCTGCCGTCCGCGCCGTGCCAGAAGCGATCTGCTGTCATCGTCAGGTCGTCCCATTTCTCAAGAGACATCTCGTACAGGGTGCGGATTGCATCCGACCCGAGGAACTCCCCGTTGACCGTGTCTCGCAGGACCGCATCGGGGTGGAAGTAGCTCGCCACGAGTGATGGGTCAGCGCTGCTCCAAGCTGAGAACAGTTCGTGGACACGATTCTCCGCCTCAGTAGAACGCACTGCCGCCGTCCACGGAAAGCAAGCCACCGGTGATACCAGACGAGGCGTCGCTGGCGAGGAACACGGCGAGGGCAGCGATCTCCTCGGGGGTCACACAACGTTGAAGAGCTGTGTACTGGGTATAACGCTGAACCACACCGTCGACACCAGGCTCGCCGAGTGCCTTTCCCGCCTTCTCGCGAAGCATGTCCGTCATGACGAGACCGGGACAGATCGAGTTCACGGTGACACCACGAGTGCCTACTTCTCGAGCGACTGACTTCACGAATCCGTTGATTGCATGCTTGTTCGCCGTGTAGCCCGACACCCCGGGCTTGCCTTCTTTGCCCTCGAGTGACGAAATGGCGATAACCCTGCCAGTTCCGGTGTCGACCAAGTGGGGAAGGGCGCGTCGAGTGAGCCAGAAGGTGTGGTTCAGGTTCAGGTCAAGTTCGTACTGCCACTCGTCATCATGCATCTCCATGACAGGCTTGCTCTCACCCGTGCCTCCGGCGTTCGCAACCGCGATGTCGAGACGCCCAAAACGTTCAACGGCGAAGTCGACCAAACCCTCGACGACGGACTGGTCAGTGGCGCTTCCAGGAAAGAATGCGATCCGATCGTCACCACCAATCTGACGCACTGCCTCGCGCCCTTTTTCCGATGACCGACCGTTGACGACAACTTTGGCGCCTTGTTCGATAAAAGCCTCGGCAATTGCGCGACCGATTCCCGCGGTTCCCGCGGTGATGACCGCGACTCTCTCCGCAAGTAGTTCATACGTCATGTTTCTTATTCCTTCGGGTACGGGTTACCAGAGACGGTCATGGTCACGAAGCGCTTCTATCGACCGGCGCGCCATCGATGCAGCAAGGGTGCGAAGTCGTGGTTCCGACCCGTCGCCGATCAAAGGAAGGCTGGTGGCAACCACCAGTCCGAACACCAGAGAGTCGGCATATGAGGACGTGAGTTCGACCCACTCCAGTTCGACGCGATGACCAGCTAAACACTTTTGGTATTCGCCGAGGATTCTCTTTTCGTGGGCTCGTCGGTCGTCGACGGTCAACGACTGGGTCAACAAGTAGGCCACGTCCCACGCACCCGGACCGATACCTACACCTTGCCAATCCACGATGGTGACTTCGCCGGAAATCGGATTGAACAAAAGGTTGTCGCCGCGAAGATCCGAATGAATTAACGTCGGGGTTCGTGCCGCCGAAACTCGGAGAGCATTCTGGATCGCACCGGGTAGTCCGCTGCCGAGAGCTCGTTCAGTGTCGTCGAGTTCGTCACCGATCAGTTCACAAAGCGGCTCCCACCCATTCTCAGCAATCATGGTGAGGTTGGTCCGTCGGGCGTCGCCGTCGAGTCGCGGAAGCCACTCGAGGGACGTCAGTTCGGCTGAGTTCCACCACGACGCGTGGAGGGCACCGCACTGATGGATGACGGATTCCACCCGATCGATGGGGAGTCCGGCGATCTGATCGATACTGTTATCAACCGCTACAAGTTCTTGCAGGATCAGGAACTCGTCGCTGGTCGCGTCGTACCAGCTACCGATGACGGAGGGAACTCGAACCGGACTCCGCTCGGCCAATTGGTCGTAGAAATTGAGTTCCCGTAAGTGGGCACTTGCGCGTCGAGAACTCGCTCGGCTTCCATCTCGGCGAGCAGCGAATTTGGCAAGAAATGGTGTGGTGGTACTGCCGTCGGCGAACTTTGCGGTGACGAAAGCGATCTGCCCAACCATGCCGCGTTCAGCACCGATGACGTCGACGACGAGTTCGACCACGGACTGGCCGAGCGCAAGTCCAATGAACTCGGGGTTGAGTTCATCAGGGGTAGTTGGAAACGGTGGGCCGCCGATCATTACGTCACCTTGCCGTATCTCGTCTGAGTGGCCGATCCCCAAGGAGGCCCACACCCTCCATGTGGAGATAGCCGACTAAGTCTCGTTCTGCGCGACTTTCAGTACCTTTGTATTCCTGCATCGCGAAAGATTTGGTTTCGCAGCAAAAGGGAACCTGGATAGTAGGGACGGCGACCCTGCCAATGAGACGTGTGAGCGAGGAGGATCCCTTCTCGAAGTCCATGGCGTCAGCCCCAGTGAGCAACGGCTCGGAAACAAAGAAACTGCGTCGACCGGTGTTTGAGTGGATTCTCGCCAGCGGATGATGCTGATCGGGAAAAGCTTCGAGACGAGCCACAGATTTGTCAGGGGAGAAATACTGATACTTGTTGTTACGCAGACTGTGAGTTGCGGTTCGGTGCTCGAGTAGATCCTTGGTCTCTTCGTCAAGCGATTCGTAACCCTGCTTCATGTCAACCCAGATCGCGTTACCGCCACCCGAAGGGATGATGTATCCACCTCGGATCGGACTGCGAAGTGACGCACTTCGAAGTGGCACTTCAACCTGCCGATTTCTGGCAAGTGACTGTTTCCCTTTGTCGGTATCAAGAACCACCAGCTTCGGATGGGAGCCGTCGTCGTTGAACCGGCTGACCCCAGCCCTTGCCACCACCGGCCCGATACGCCCAGTGCTGGGCGCTACCCGGACTGATCCGAAGTCGGTTCGCACGGCGTCCCCCTCGTCGAGACCTTTATTGCAACAACCTTCAATTAATACGGTACCAGGTAGGACGTAGAACGCCGAACCTGGCGGGGTCAGCGTTTGATCACTCCGGAACGCTCCCCGACCAGGCCTACTTCACGAGTCGGCAGGTGATTCTCCTCCCGTCACTTCGATCTGGCGGGCCCTTTGGATCCGAACAGTGGAGCATGCGCCGACAACACCGTCGACGTCACCGGAGCACCCACTCGTCCCCTGTCACCCTGAACCCCTAGGCACGTCACCAACACCCCGGGTTTCATCCCACGAAATTCTCGCGTTCCTCTTCATGAACGCATGTTTCGCCGAATTTCAGTGGTGGTTAACCATGACCTCAGAGGGTCGCAAGGTTTTCACAAGGAGGCTGCATCACACTCCAGTCTTGTTAGCAACCAAGGAGGCGTGATGAGGGTTCTGCAGCAAGTATTCATGATGAAGGCTGACAGCATCGCTCGGGGATCCGAAGCGTTTGCGGCAATGTCTTCCTACTGGAACGAAAAGGCAGGCCTACCCGGCTACACCTACTCAGTTACTCTCGGGATGCCCCAGGGCACCTCAGCGGTCTCGATCAGAGCTGATTCCATGGCCGCAATTTCGGCGGCACTTTGGCCGATGATGGCCGACCCTGAATTCCAACGTTTGTCTAACGAGGTGAATGCGTGTCTCGCCAGCCCAGCTGAAGCCGTGATGTGGCAGGTCTTGCACGCCGCAGGTGAGATGCCACCACAACCTTCTACGATCGTTCATCAGATCACGCTTCGCACCACTGATCCAGGTGCAATTCCGTGGGCAGTCGAGATCGCCAACCATGCGAGCAGCGTGATCGAACGTCCCGTGGTTGTTGCCGGCACGACCTACGGTTCGGGTCTTACTGGGACTCCTGCGAACTCACTGACCTTCTTCACCTACTGGGACGACCCTGCGCAAATCGACGAATCTGGACCCAAGTTGATGATCGATGCCGACTACGCAGCATTACAACGGCGATCCAGTGGCCTGATCGATCCATCTTTCATGTCTTCGGTTCTTGCCCGGCGAAGCAACTGACACGGTTCGTACGACACTGCACGCTGTGATATTTCGCCTGCTTTCTGGCTCGTTGTGACTTTCGCACAACGCTTTCGACCCGATCTGAATAGAAAACAAAGACAATCAAAGGAGCAGTCATGAACAACGAGGATCTTCACAAGTGGGTCTGTCATCGAGCGGACATGCTCTTTGTCTGCCTGAAAGTTCTGGGTTTGCTGACGATAGGTGTCACCGTTGCAGTCGCACTGGATGGACTGAGTGACGACGCGGCTCTTGCACTATCAATAGCGATCGGTGCATTTGGTGTACTGCTCTGGTTCTGCGCCTTCGGTGCAGTCTTGGACATCTCTGCGATGCGCAAAGACATGAGTAGCGATCTCAAAACTTCGGCATTCGGGTCGCAGTTCTCGAAGGCGCCGTTCCCGGTGTACATACTCCTGACGACGATCGTCATGCTTGGCGTACCCGTCATGCTCATCATCGCTTTGAACTCCTGACCCATCGGATCGATGGTGGTGACTCCCGGTTTGTAAGGCCACCCGGCTTCGTTGTGGTCAAGTCCTGATTTAGCACTAAAAGGCGTCGCGTCGCCCCAGGTCACAGCGTCTTTTTGCACAGAATCTTTCCTTCTCCACTATTTAGTGGAACGGTTCTCACAAGCTTCTTTCCCCTACAGGAGGTTTCTATGAATGAAGTGATGCTTACGGGCGATTCGTACACCCTTGTGTACAACGTTTTGTCTTTCGGTACCGCCGTCATGCTGGGTGCATTCGTGTACTTCTTGACCCAGATCAACAGCGTCTCGAAGGCCTATCGATCTGGAGTCGCCGTCTCGGCGATCGTGGTCGGCATCGCCGGCTACCACTACTTCCGGATCTTCTCCGGCTTCGCCAACGGAGAAATGAACGAGGGCTACCGCTACGCCGACTGGCTGATCACGGTTCCCCTGCTCGTCATCGAACTTCTGATCGTGCTCGGGGTCGCTCCCGCTGCTCGCAAGAAGTTGATGCAGCGTCTGGTACCGGCAACCGTCGCCATGATCGCTCTCGGCTACCCGGGAGAGGTGTCCACCGAAAGTGGCACCAAGTGGTTGTGGTGGGTCCTCGCCATGATCCCGTTCGTCTACATCCTCTGGGTGCTGAACGGTGAACTCAAGGCAGCATCGTCACGTGAATCCGGTGCCGTCTCCTCGGCCATCAAGAACGCCACCATCGTCCTGCTCGTGACCTGGTGCGTGTATCCGATCGCCTATCTCTTCCCCGTCTTCGACGACACCTCGGAAACACTCGAGGTCATCCGTCAGGTCGGGTACACGATCGCCGACATCACGGCCAAGGCTCTCTACGGCCTCATGATTCTCGGTATCGCGAAGGCACGGACCGCCCAGGAGAACTGACCTTTCCGATCGAACGACCGGAAGGAAGAGTCGAGGGAGTTACCCCGTGGGGTGGCTCCCTCGATTCGCGTCCGAGGCGAGACGCAACACGACCCGTGACGGGTGATCGTCATCACGACAGGGTCGGCACTAATCTCATCGGCCGATCCACTCCCCATCGAGGTGACCGAATGCGCCGTTCCCCCATCGCCTGGATTCTCGCCCTCTCCCTCGTCGTAGCCGCTTGCGGGGGGGACGATTCCTCGACCGTCGATGCGACGACGACATCGGAATCCCCCGACAGCACCGAGGCACCCACCACGACGACCGCCGAAGTCGCCAATCCAGCGTCACAATTCTGCGCCCAACAGGGAGGGACGGTCGAGATCGTCGAGGAAGGGGGCGGCCAGGTCGGTTACTGCAATCTTCCTGATGGCACGCGCATCGACGAGTGGGAGTACTACGAGGCCAACCTCCCGCCCGATGTCGTCACTGCCGCTTCGGCCAACACCATCGCTACCGACGGGCAAGTGGGCTGGTATCCGGCGATCGCCATCGGCGACGACGGCAATCCGATCATCAGTCACCACGATCGCGAGAACGGCGACCTGCTGGTCACGGTGTGCGACGACCCAGCGTGCTCGTCATCCACCACCTCCACCCTCGACTCGGACGGCGAAGTCGGCCTGTACACCGCCCTCGTCGTCGACTACGACGGCCGGCCGATCATCGCTCACCAAGATCGCACGAACGGAGACCTTCGCGTCACACGCTGCGCCGACGCAAAGTGTTCATCCGCCTCGACGGTGGTCGCGTCATCCGAAGGTGATGTGGGTTGGGATCCGTCGATCATGATCGGATCAGATGGCTTCCCAGTCATCAGTCATCACGACAATTCCACCGGATTCCTCGTGGTGACTCACTGCAATGACTCGGCGTGCTCTGAAGCGACCACCAACGTCGCCGACGACGCGGGTGAAGTCGGCTGGTACACCTCGATGACGTGGGACGGTTTCGGCAACCCGCTCATCAGCCATCGCGACGAGACCAACGACGACCTGCGCGTCACAAGATGCGCCGACGTTGCTTGCACGTCTGCTACGAGCGTCACCGTCGACAGCGAAGGCGATGTCGGTCTCGAGACCTCGATCGCCCGAGGGTCGGACCTTCTTCCAGTCATCGCTCACTTCGACTTCACCGGCGTATCACTTCGCGTGACGAAGTGTCTCGACGACGACTGCTCTGAATCCACCACCACGACCGTCGAAACAGGGCGCCAGTCGGGCAAGTCACCGTCGATCGTCATCGGAACTTACGGGCTTCCGCTCATTGCCCATCTCGACATCATCAACAGTCGAGTCTGGGTCACGTCCTGCGACGACGACGCGTGCACCTCCTCGACCACGACGTACGTGGACGATGAGCCGTCGAACGAGGTGGCGATCACCGTCGGACGCGATCGTCAGCCGGTAATCGCGTCGTACGCCAGTGGTGACACCGACCTACGACTCATTCGTTGCAACGACTTCAGTTGCCTCGACTCATGAAAATCGGTGGGGTGGGCGCCCACGGAACGCCCGACCCCACCGATCGATCAACGTTGATCAGCTGGACGAGATCTCGCCCTTGATGCCTTCCACCAAGTAGTCCATCGACATCAGCTCTCCGAATGTCGCTGCCACGCCGTCGGCCAAGATCTGATTGCCCTTGTTGTCGAACAATGGCCCAGTGAACATCACACCCGACTGGCCCTTCACGATCGCGGTCTTCTCGGCGATCAGAGCACGGGTCTCGTCGTCGACGATCTGACCGAGAGGTGCCAGCACGATGTGTCCATCGGCCATGTCGCCGTAGTAGTTGCCAGCGATCCAGTTTCCTTCGAGTACGGCACGCACGCGCGGAATCTCGTACACCGACCAGTCGTAGGTGGCAGCACTCAACCAGATGTCCGGGAAGTTCTCACTCTGATCAGAGTCATATCCCGACCACGGGATGCCCGCTTCGTTGGCAGCTTCGCCGGATGCCGGCGAGTCCTGCGCGACCACACCCACCACGTCGGCACCCTCAGCAATGAGAATCTCGGCGGTCTTACGCTCGAGCGCCGGATCGAACCACGTGTTGGTCCAGATCAACTGCACCTCGGCGCCCGGATATGTCTCACGAGCACCCAATGTCCACGCATTGATGCCACGCAGAACTTCTGGAATTGGGAAAGAAGCGAGCAGACCGAGCTGACCGGTCTTCGATGCAGCACCGGCTGCCATACCGGTCAACCACGCTGCGTCCTCGGCGGCACCGGTGAACTGCGACAAGTTGGGTGCCGGGATGTATCCGGTTGCGAACTCGAAGCAAACATCGGGATGATTGGCGGCCGCCTCCACGAATGCGTCCTGGAAGCCGAAGGAGGTCCCGAAGATCAACGTATTGCCATCAGCGATCAAGTCTTCGATCACTTGAGCGACCTGCGGTCCCTCCGGCACGTTCTCTTTGTATGTGGTCTCGATCGAGTCGCCGAACTCTGCCTGCACAGCTTCACGTCCCTTGTTGTGAGCTGTGGTCCAACCGCCGTCATTGATCGGACCCACATACACCCAGGCTGCCTTCAACGGTCCGGAGTCGGGACGACAGTCGACGACTGGGCTATCGCCCATTCCGAGCGACTCCCATGAATCGAAATTCGGCATCGAAAACGTCGAGCCAGCACTTTCGGAGCTGCTCGACTCACTCGACATGGCCGCTGTCGTCTCGGTCGATCCCGAATCGTCCCCACCACAAGCAACGAGCGAGCCGCCTACTGCCGTGACGAGAGCGAGGGCCACCAGACGTGACGTCTTCTTGCGCATTGTTCCTCCCTCATGTCGACCAAGGGGGATGGTCGATGTATTCGAACGTACTTGTCAGCGCGTCAGTGAGTAGAGCCGTCTAACAAAAAGTTCAGAAGCCGATAACCGACGGAATCCACTCGTCGATTCGCGTACTCATCAGGGTCGAGCTGTTGGCAAGAAGGTGTCCGTCTCCTTCGCAGACGACTACTTCACCAACTCCAGCCATTGCTGCCACCACATGGCTCGATTCGATCGGAAGAATTTCATCGCAATCACCATGAAACAAGAGGAGTGGCTTACCGCGCAGACCGGGCGCCACTTCGCATCCAGCCGACTGTGTGGCGAAGGTGACCACACCTGCTACCTCGTCCATGACAACGCCGACGCGCACGGCGACTGCACCACCAAACGAGTGTCCCATCACCACGACTCTCTGAGCACCGGCATCGGCTACCAACTGCACAGCTGCCGCCACGTCGAGACAACAGGCATCGAGATCGTTCGGTCGGCGATACGACACGCGAACCACGGGTACACCGCGTTTCGACCAGGTTTCTCCGAGGTTCTGATACAAACCTTCACCAGGACCGAGCAAGCCGCCCATCGCACCACCACACGCCACAATGGCCGCTGGTTGTGCCGTCTGACCTGCTGGTACTTGATGCCACAGCAATGACACCATTCCTCGCATGGTGAACATCTCGACATGGCGGAGTATCGGCGTGATCATCGCCGATTGCGTGGCAATGACGTTCAGAGCATGTAGCGGTGGCTCCACCGCTTGTACCCTACAAAAGCCATGGCGACCCCCCGCCCGACGCCGATCGACTTCGACGATCCTGCACAGCGCGAGGTCGCGCAACGTGTTGGACGAGCCTGGCGCGACATCCGCCGCGGGGCATCGATGAGCGCACTCGTCGAATATTTCTTCGGCACCGGCGACGACGCTCTGGAAAGCGGTCAAATGGACACCCTCGACGTTCTCGTTCAGCAGGATGCCTGGCGAATGGGTGACCTCGCCGAAGCCCTTCGTGTCGATCCGTCGACTGCCACTCGGGCCGTCCAGCGCCTCGAACGCATCGGTCTTGCCGCTCGGTGCGCCAACCCCAAGGACAAGCGAGTCGTCATGGTGTCGGTCACCGATGACGGTCGCTCACGCCATGCCGAAGCCCACGCCCGTCGCCTCGACGCACTCCGCGCCATCATGGAGGCGTACGACGGCAAGGAACGACTGCAGTTGGCCGCCTATCTCGAGCGGTTCGTCATGGCACTCGACGAGTTCGTGGCCACCCACCGCGCCAAGCCCTGAACCGACGGTTCTCGTGGGCGATCGACGACGCTTTGCCGACGACGCAATGCCCTATGCCCCTCAACTGTTCGGCACCGCACTGCGCATGACCCGAAACCGGGCCGATGCCGAGGATTTGGTGCAAGAGACCATGTTGAAGGGCTTTCGCGCCTATGAATCGTTCGAGACGGGAACAAATCTGAGGGCCTGGCTGTTTCGGATCCTGACCAATACGTTCATCAACCGCTACAACGCCAAAAAGGCGCGACCCCAGGAGTCAGACTTCGGTGACCTCGACGAGTTCTACCTCTACACCAGGGCCCCGGCCCTTGCCAGACGTCTCGAAGGTCGCAGCGCCGAAGAAGAGGTCATCGACCTGTTCACCGACGACGAAGTCAAAGCAGCGCTCGAAGATTTACCGGAGATTTTCTTGCTCCCCGTTCTGCTGGCCGACGTGCAGGACTTCTCGTATCAAGAAATCGCCGACATGCTCGACATCCCGTTGGGGACTGTCATGAGTCGATTGCACCGTGGCCGACAGGCACTTCAAAAGGCCTTGGTCGAATTCGCCGAAAGTCGAGGACTCATCGATGGCTGATTGTCGCGAGACCATCCGACAGCTGTATTCGTATCTCGACGAGATGTTGGAAGAGAGCCTGCGCGTCCAAATCAGCACTCATTTGGACGAATGTCCCGACTGTCAGGACCGAGTGGAGTTCGAATACACCTTGAAAGCACGAATTCGTGCTCGGGCCGCCGACGAACCTCTCCCCGACGAATTGCGCCAACGCCTACTCGACTGTTTCGACATGGACATCGACGGCTGATGGTCGCTACGCTCTCTCCCATGTTCGCTGCATACGTATGGCATTGGTGGATTGGTGTCGTCCTCTCCGTCGTGGGCGTCCTCACCGTGGTTGCCATGGGTGCGGGCTATCTGAAGCAAGTCTCCGCTACCCGTTTCCCGGGTAAGCGTCAGCAGCGCGGTCATTCCGAGGGCTGACGCGCCGTAGGAGCGCTCATGACGCTGCGCTCCGACTCCTTCTCATCGATTCTCGATCGGTGTCATTTCCCCGACCCCGGGGCGAGCGTTGCGTGTGCGGTATCGGGTGGAGCCGATTCGCTCGCCCTCTTGGCCCTTGCCGTTCACCACGGACTCGAGGTCACGGCGATTCATGTCGATCACGGACTTCGTGCCGGGTCGGAGTGTGAGGCCGATCTGGTCGAGAGGTGTGCTCGCGATGTGGGTGCCTCGTTCGAGGCACGACGAGTGGTGGTCGAACCCGGACCGAATGTCGAGGCGCGGGCTCGCGCTGCTCGATACGCCACTCTCCCCGTCGACGTCCTGACCGGTCATACTGCCGACGATCGGGCCGAGACAATCATCCTCAATCTCTTGCGCGGTGCCGGAGTGAGCGGCTTGATCGGAATGAACGTGGTCGGTGGACCGTCGGGTCGAGTCGTACATCCACTACTTCACGTTCGGCGTCATGAAACTCGAGCTGTTTGTTCCGAACTCGGCTGGACTCCTTTCGAGGACCCTTCCAATCTCGATCTCGGGCTCTTGCGCAATCGAGTACGACACGATGTGCTTCCACTGCTGATCGACGCGGCTGGACGCGACCTGGTAGAGATCGTCACGCGCCAGGCCGACCTCATGGCCGACGATGAAGACTTGCTCGACTCGCTCGCCTCTGAACTCGACCCAACTGACGCTCGTGCTCTTGCGACCGCACCACCGTCATTGGCTCGTCGAGCGATCAGATCATGGCTCACCACCGATCATCCGCCTGACGCTGCGACCGTCGAACGTGTTCTTACGGTGGCTCGAGGTGAGGCCGTTGCCTGTGAGATTCCGGGTGGGAATCGTGTTCAGAGAAAGAATCAGCGCCTTTTTCGAAACGGGACCGTCTCACAGGACTAGATTTCCACGACGTGCCGCCGAAATTACGAGGAAAGTGGGCCCTGGGGATCACACCTCGACATTTCACGTGGATCCTGAAGGATCGTCTTGCGGTCTGCGAGCGACCTGGCGGCTACGGAGACAACCACCGCCGGGTCCGTCGACAAGAAGAGATCATCTGGATTCGCGAGAACGGCTTCGGATGCCTGGTGTCGATCATCTCGGCCCCCCACAATCTTCACAATTACGACGAGATGGGCGTGACCTACTTGCACCATCCGTATTCGCCCGACAACGTCGACGATTGGGCCAAGGGTCTCTTCAACGAACTGAAGACCTTGCTCGGCAAAAAGTCCAAGGTGATCGTTCACGGTGACGAGGTCGGCGACCGCATCATGGGTGCGATGGGCGCGTTCATCCGGTGGGCAGGTCTGGTGGAAGAACCCACCGAGGCGATCATGGTGGCCGAGAAACTCGCCGGTCACCAGCTCGATCCAGCCGCTCGGGCGCTGATTTTGAGAGCACACGAACTCCGTTAGCCCCCTGGCTAGGGTGAGTATGTGGCGACCGAGCACGGCCGACGCATCCTGATCACCGGGATGGGGAGTCAGCTCGGATCGCTCGTCGCCCGAGAGCTCGAGCAGCAGCCGTGGGTCGACGCCGTCGTCGGCCTCGACACCGATCCGCCTCGACGCCGCCTCGACCGTGCCGAATTCCACCGGCTCGACCCGAGCGACACTCTCGGGACCGCGGCTCTGGTGCGGGACGTCGACCCCCACACGATCGTGCACCTCGGGGTCTGGGAACCCGATGCTCGCGCCGCACCTCGTCATGCCGAAGTTCTCACCCAACAATCGGCTGAATCAGTGTTCTCCGCCGCCAAGCGAACTGCATCACTTCGGCATGTGGTGCTGCGCTCAGGAATCGAGGTGTACGGACGCGCCGGAGACCGTCCGAAGGTTCCCGATGAGAGCACGGCGATGCGACCCACATCGCAGTACGGACGCATGCTCATGTATCTCGAACACGCTGCCGATCGTGCCTTCAATGGCACATCGGTCAGAGTGACGTCGTTGCGCCTAGCACCAGTGGTCGGGCCGCACGTTCCGAGTCCTCTCGGACGTCTCTTGCGGCTCCCATTCGTCCCCTTCAATGTTCTACAACCACCGCTGTTCAGCCTCTTGCACGAAAGTGATGCCGCTCGAGCCTTCGTGCTGGCAACACGTGACACACCTGGCACGCCCGTCAACGTGGTAGCCGAAGGTGCCGTCAGTGGATTTGCCACTGTGCGCGCTGGTCGCAAGATTCCGTTGCCTCTCGTCGGTCCCGAGTGGATGATCACGCGTCGCATCGCCCATCTATTCGGCGCGCCGGTTCCCGAACACGTGATGGAAGTCCTTCATCACGGCCGACAGGCCATCAGTACGCGTATCGACGATCTACTCGGCTGGCATCCCGAGATGACGACCGACGAGATCGTGTCGTCCCTGTACTCGTGGGAGGGTGTCGTACGGGTGGCACCGAAACGCGAATGGGAAGTGGCGTCATGACATTCGCCGTGGCCTCCGACGGGATTCGCCTTCACTACGACCAGATCGGTCTGTCATCAGCACCACCCCTCCTCATGATTCAAGGACTTGGTGCCGACAAACATCTGTGGGACCTGCAGCGCTACTACTTCGCCACTCGCTATCGCGTCATCGCACACGACAACCGCGGGGCCGGACGCAGTGACAAGCCCTTTGGGGCCTACTCCCTCGAACAGATGGCCGATGATGCGATTGCAGTGCTCGACCATGCGGGTATCGACTCTGCCCACGTGGTCGGTGCTTCGATGGGCGGAGCGATCACGCAGATCATCGGCGTCAAGTATCCCGACCGAGTGCGATCACTCTCACTTGTGTGCACGGCCTGTCGAAATCATCCTTGGCGACGTGACCTTCTCGCCTCCTGGGCTGAAGTTGCCGCCGACAAGGGAATGAATGCCATGACCATGGAAGCGGCTCGTTGGGTGATCGGGCCGCGGTCGTTACGACGCTTGTGGCCGGCCGTCAGTTGGCTTGGGCCGATCGGAACTTCACGTGCATCACACGGATTCAAAGGTCAAGTTCAAGCTTTGCTCTCCGTCGACGAAGACATCGCCGAACAACTGTCGACGATCACGGTGCCCACGTCAGTCATCGTCGGCAATCAAGACATCCTCACGCCACGCGGTGACAGCGAAGAGTTGGCTGAACGCATTCCCACTGCCGAACTCATCGTTTTGTCCGGCGCTGCGCACGGACTCATGATCGAGCACGCCTCCACGTTCAACAGGGTTCTCGGTGACTTCTTGAAGCGGGCCGAAAAGGCCTATCGGGCGTCGACCACGGAAGCAGACGTCGACATTCGTGTCGCCTCATGACGGCTCCCTCACGGGTCGTCGTCGTCGGAGCCGGACTTGCCGGATTGATGGCAGCACGGGAACTCGTCGCCGCCGGTTCGGACGTCACCATCTTCGACAAGGGACGTGGAGTAGGCGGTCGAATGGCCACTCGTCGCATCGAATCGAGTGTCGGCACAGCAGTCTTCGACCACGGAGCACAGTTCTTCACTACTCGAAGCGAAGAATTCCGCAGTGTCGTCGATCAATGGATTGCCGATGACGTCGTCGTCGAGTGGTGTCGCGGCTTCGCCGGTGACGACGGACATCCGCGCTACATCGCCCGGCGAGGAATGGCGTCGCTCGCCAAACACCTGGCATCCGGACTCGATGTTCGAACGTCGAGCCTTGCCTTCGGTCTGAGCCGCCACGACTCGAAGTGGCGCGTCATCCTCGACGATGCGTCCACCTACGACGCCGATGCCGTTGTGCTCACCTGTCCGATTCCTCAGTCGT